>Ga0082335_1001957_pt1 | contig 40570 bp, 48 predicted proteins | sample Subgrocontami58m_FD_72375 | JGI IMG/M metagenome (GOLD analysis project Ga0082335, IMG submission 72375) | Subsurface groundwater microbial communities from S. Glens Falls, New York, USA - GMW37 contaminated, 5.8 m (SPADES assembly) (version 2) ...
GGATAGCCCATTGGTCGCCTCCTATATCTAGTAATATTACTAGATAACTATACGACAAAAAAGGCGGAGACGCAAGCTCTCCACCTACACGTTGTCTAGTAAATGGCCAAAGTTAAGAAAGGGCTTGCCTGAATTCAGGCAAGCCCTTTCCGCGCTAGGCCGGCCGGCCCGGCAGTGGTATAATTCTCTTGGTGATAATAAATATCCTATGAAAGTTACTCAGGAAAAGCCTCGTCTTCTTCTCTTCGACGGTAATGCATTGGTCCACAGGGCGCACCATGCGTTGCCTCCGTTGACCGTTTCCCGGACCGGGGAAGTTATCAGTGCGGTCTTCGGCTTCGCCAGTATGTTGCTGAAGGCTGTCAATGAGTTGAAGCCGTCACATATGGCTGTCGCTTTTGACCGGCCGGAGCCCACTTTCCGGCACCAGGAATACCTGGAATACAAGGCTCATCGTCCGGCGATGGCCAGGGAGCTGGTTCCGCAGTTTGCCAAAGTACGGCTTCTCCTCGATGCATTTCGCATCCCTATGTACGAGTGGCCCGGACTGGAGGCGGACGACATCCTGGGCACGCTGAGCCGGCAGGCGAGGGAGATGGGCATAGATACCGTTATCGTGACCGGGGACACGGACGCCATGCAGCTCGTCGCCCCCGGCGTGCGATTGCTTACCTCTCGCAAGGGCTTTGCCGACACCGTGGTGTATGACGAAGCTCAGGTCCGAGAACGCTATAGTCTGGAGCCGGTGCAGGTGGCCGACCTGAAGGCCCTTGTAGGGGATACGTCTGACAACATCCCGGGAGTGGTAGGTATCGGCCAGAAGACTGCCGTGCGCCTGCTTCAACAGTACGGAAGCACCGAGGGTATTCTTGAACACCTTCAGGAGGTCACTCCGGTTAAGTTAAGAGACCTGTTGGAGCGAAACCAGGATATTGTGCGTCTGGGTAAGCGTCTGGCTACCATTGTCCTGGATGCCCCCGTGACTCTTGACCTGGAGGCTTGCCGCTTCACCTGGTATGATCGCAGCCGGGTGGTCCAGATATTCCGGGAATGGGAATTCAGAAGCCTGCTGCCAAAGCTTCCCCAGGCGCCGGGACCCGTTCAGGGGTCCCAACAGTTAGCCCTATTCGGACAAGACGGCGGGCAGCCGGACGGACAGCAGGGTGAGCCTTCGGTGGTGATGGTTGGTGAAGGGCCACGGGACTACCGTGCTGTGACCAGCGTTGCGGAGCTGGAAGAGATCAAGCAGCAGGCCGGGGGACGCTGGCTGGCGGTGGACGTCGAGACTACCAGCAAGGACGCCATGCGAGCTGACCTGGTAGGCATATCCCTCTCTACGAGGCCTTCGCTGGCGTGGTACGTGCCCGTTGGCCATGTTGGGGCATCCGTTGACGAACAGCTTCCAATTGGAGAGGCCCTGGAGGCGCTCAGGCCGTTGCTGGAAGACCCGGCCCTGCCCAAGGTCTTCCACAATGCAAAGTACGACCTCACCGTCCTGGCTCACCATGGGCTTCGGGCCAGCAATATCGCTTTCGACACCATGATCGCGGCCTATCTCCTGAACGAGAAGGTCCTGGGACTCAAGGACCTGGCTTTTGGCCGTCTGGGCGTCGAGATGCAGCTCATCACTTCGCTGATCGGGACCGGACGGAACCAGATTACCATGGCGCAGGTACCGATTTCTGCGGTCACTGACTATGCCTGTGCGGATGCGGACATGACCGGCAGGCTCAAGCCTATCTTTGAGAATGATATGCGACAGAAGGGCCTCTGGAACCTGTTCACCGGGGTTGAGATGCCTCTACTGCCGATCCTGATGGAGATGGAGATGCACGGCGTGGCCCTGGACGTAGAATTTCTGGGAAGCATGTCCGTCGTTCTCGGGGAGCAACTCCGTGCCGCGGAGAGACAGATCTACGAGGCCGTTGGCCATCAGTTCAACATCAACTCGCCACAGCAACTCAGCAGTATTCTCTTCGATGAACTGAGATTGACGCGTCATAAGCGTACCAAGACGGGTTATTCCACCGACGCCGGAGTTCTAGAGGACCTGCGCGGTGCCCACCCGGTTATCGGGCTGCTGCTGGACTACCGGCAACTGGCCAAGCTAAAGTCCACCTACGCAGATGCGTTGCCTGCTCTGATCAACCCGAAGACGGGCAGGGTGCATACTAGCTTCAACCAGGCTGCTACAGCTACAGGTCGCCTCTCGAGCAGCGACCCGAACCTCCAGAACATTCCAATTCGCACGGAGCTGGGACGGCAGGTGAGACGGGCGTTCGTTGCCCCAAGCTCTGACGGAGATTACGTGCTCCTGTCCGCGGATTACTCGCAGATAGAAGTGCGAATTCTGGCCCATGTAAGCCAGGACCCCAACCTCCTGGAAGCGTTCGAGGTTGGGGAAGACGTTCATGCATCCACAGCCGCCCGGGTCTTTGGCATACACAGGCAGAATGTTACCTCGGACATGCGTCGGGTGGCCAAGACCATCAATTTTGGCGTTATTTACGGCATCAGCGAGTTCGGGTTGGCGCAGAGGACTGAATTGTCCCGTCGAGATGCGGCTTCGTTCATCAGTGCCTACTTCCGGCGGTACAGCCGGGTCAGGGAGTATATGGATGCGACCAAGCAGCAGGCCCACGAGCTGGGGTACGTCCAGACCCTCCTGGGACGGAGACGCTACATACCGGAGATTGATTCTCCGAACGGTCAGGTGCGCAGCGGCGCTGAGCGTATGGCAATCAATATGCCCATCCAGGGGACTGCGGCTGATATCACCAAGCTGGCCATGATCCTCGTCCAGCGAGAGCTGGAGGAGAAGAAATGGCGGACGCGGATGGTCCTCCAGGTCCATGACGAGCTTGTATTCGAAGTGCCGGTAGAGGAGCTTGAGGAGGTCTCAGCCATGATTAAAGAGAAGATGGAGAGCGCCTTTGTTCTTTCTGTACCGCTAGTGGTAGACATACGGGCCGGCAAAAACTGGGGAGACATGAGCTAATCCGATGCCAGAGCTTCCAGAAGTCCACACGATACTCAACGACCTTGCCCCTCGTCTTCAAGGGCTTGTATTTCAAGAAGTGACTCAGTGCCGGCCGGGCACTCTCAACGAGCCTTCAACGGATGAGCTTGCCCGGTCCCTGCCTGGCAAGAGGATAGAGCAGCTCGAGAGGCGGGGCAAATACCTGCTTCTGCACCTGGACTCTGGGCAGACCCTGATCTTTCATCTCGGCATGACCGGACGGCTTTATCTTCTGGGCCAGGCCGAGCCTCCCGACCCTTATTGCACCGCCAACTTCGTGCTGGATGACAGTAGTCAACTCTGCTTCGCCGACCCCCGAAAGTTCGGACACATCTGGCTGGTGGATGACGCCGCCAGTGTTGTTGGGAAACTGGGGCCGGACGCCCTGGACGAATCCGTAGGGGCCAGCGAGCTCCAGGATATGCTGAGCCTCCGGCGTGGCACCCGGATTAAGGCTGTCTTGCTCGACCAGTCCGTTCTGGCCGGAATAGGCAACATCTACGCCGATGAAGCCCTATTCGAGGCCCGCATCAACGCTGAGCGTGCGGCTGGCAGCCTCACTCCTGAAGAGGTGGCCGAGCTGCGCCGAGCTATCCTGGTCGTTCTCCGGCGTGGCATAGAGAACCGGGGCACCACCTTCAGCGATTACCGGGATGGATTCGGTCGTGCTGGAATGAATCAGCAGGCCCTGGCTGTATTCCATCGGACCGGCAAGCCATGTCCTCGCTGCGGCACGGCTATCAAGCGCAAGAGCGTCGCTGGCCGCGGCACTCATTACTGCCCCAGCTGCCAGCCTCTGTAGGCCACACCCGGCGCTAAGTCGAATACCTCTCCTCCCTCCAGGGGTCTCCATTGTTATGGTAGCCATGCTGTTCCCAGAATCCGGGCTCATCGTGATCTAGAAACTCCAGTCCATTGAGCCATTTGGCGCTCTTCCAGGCGTAGCGCTTGGGCACGACCAGGCGCAACGGCCATCCGTGATCGGGCGTAAGATCGGCTCCGTTGTGCCTCCGTGCCAGCAGGACGTCGTCGTCCATGAGGACGCTCAAGGGCAAATTGGTAGTAAAGCCGCCATACCCATGGGCTACGACGTACAGGGCCTCTGGGCGTGGCGAGACTAGAGAAGCGATATTCCGGAACAACACCCCTTCCCAGACGTTGTCCAGCTTACTCCACATGGTGACGCAATGAAAATCGGACCGGACTTCCACTTGAGGCAAGCGCAGGAACTGCTCCCATGTCAGCTCCAGGGGCTCTCTGACCAGGCCGTAGATTCGCAAACGCCAACTCGCCAGCTCGATTCGCGGGACATTCCCATAGTGGAGGACCGGAAAGTCATATGTCAGGTGCTGGCCGGGGGGAACGCGGGATTCAGACATGATGGACCTCCTCCATCTTTATCTGTTCAGTATAGGCCCGTTGACAGTCCTGGTACAAGGTCTGATAATGAGCCATAGTATCTGGCGGACCATGGCCGCTCCCTGCCGGCACGCTTCGCAGCGGGCGCCCAGTTAGACATTGCCCGGCCTCCAGGCCGCGGCAGCACGAAGACGCATAGGAGGCACCTCTTGGCGGATAAGCTTGCGGACTTACTTTGTGAACTGGAAGAAGATGCAGTCCTGGCGCAGGCCCGGGAGAGGGTGTCCAGGGGCGACGATCCCCTGGAGATAATCGAAGAGTGCCGGCGTGGCATGGAGACCGTGGGCAGGCGCTTCGAGAACAAGGAGTACTTCATCACCGAGCTGATCATGGCCGGCGAGATCTTCGGCGCCGTCATGGAGATCGTGGAGCCGGCGCTGAAGGGCAGGCAGGCTGCCACGATCGGCAAGATCGTGGTCGGTACGGTGCAGGGTGACATCCATGATATCGGTAAGAATATCGTACGCACTATGCTGCGCTGCAGCGGCTTCGAGGTCTATGACCTGGGCGTGGATGTGCCTCCGGAGAAGTTTGTCGAGAAGATAAAGGAGGTGGGCGCACCGCTGGTTGGACTTTCGGCGCTTATGACCACGTCCTTCAATCCTATGAAAGAGACCGTAGAGGCCATTGCGAGCGCTGGCCTTCGGGATAAGGTAAAGATCCTGATCGGCGGCGGTCCGGTGAATGAGAAGGTCAGGGAGTTCGTGGGCGCTGACGCCTTCGGTAAGGACGTTACCACCGCAATAGAATTGGGCAGAAATTATCTGGGGGTGAAATGAGATGCCGGAGATGACCCACCGAGAGCGCATAGAGGCAGCCATCGCTCTAAGGAAACCGGACCGGGTGCCGGTGGCGCCCTTGATTCTGCAGTTCGCCTCCAGGTTCGGGGGCATCACCTGCCAGGACTATCTGTTCGACGGCGAAAAGGGAGAGGTGGCCGTTGAGAAGACATTCGACGGCCTCGGAGGCTGGGATGCCTGGCCGCTCTTCGTTCCTATTCAGGGACGGTCTCTGACCATGCGTCCCATCAAGTACCGCTTTCCGGGTCAGGAGCTGGGGGTCGATAGCAGCTACCAGGTGGTGGAAGAGCCTTACATGCAACCTGAGGACTACGATGTCATAGCCAACGAGGGCTATGGCGCCTTCTTCAAGAGCCTGCACCGGCGGGTCTATCCGGAGTACAGGTCGGAGGAGCTGGGTGCGGTCCGCACCCAGCTGCGTGAATTTCAGCTGCGCAACATGAAGAAATGGGAGGACCGGGGCATTCCCACCATTAGTGGCGCGATGATCCAGACCCCCCTGGACGACCTGATTCAGTACCGGTCTATGAAAGAGCTGGCAACGGACCTCTTTCGCCGTCCTGACAAGGTGCTCAAAGCGATAGAAGTGATGACCCCGGTACTCGCCGAGACCGGCAAGCGCGGGGCGCAGGGCTCGGGCGCCATGGGAGTCTGGCTGGGCGGGCTCAGAAGCAACTCCTCGTTCCTCTCCCTCAAGCAGTTCGAGAAGTTCGTCTTGCCGTCTCTGGTGACTATCGTTAACACGATTGTGGATTCCGGTCAGATTGTGTATCTCCACTTCGACCAGGACTGGACACCCAATTTGCCATACCTTAAGGAGCTGCCCAAGGGCAAGTGCATCCTGGCGACGGATGGCACCACGGACCTGGTCAAGGCCAAGGAGATCCTGGGCGACCACATGTGCCTGATGGGCGATGTGCCAGCGACGCTGCTGACCCTGGGGACGCCGGAAGAGGTGGACGAGTACTGCCGTCAGCGTATCGAGATCGTCGGCGCCGGCGGTGGCTACATTCTCAGCTCCGGCTGCGAGCTGCCGATAGATTCCAAGCCGGAAAACGTCCGCGCTATGCTGGAGTCGGTGGAGAAGTACGGGCGGTATAGCTAGTGGGTCACACTGCAAAGAACTTGCGATGCCTGGCCCTGTTGCGACCACCATTCGAATGCAACGTGACCCACTGGTAGCCAGCCTCGGAAGCTTTCATGTCACTGCGCGTTGGCTACCTGTCATTGACCCTTCCCCGGTCATTGCGAGTCGAGGGGCTGGGTTGGGTAGAATGGGGAGGCGAAGCAATCTCCCGGCCCCACCCCGAGATTGCTTCGTTACCTCGCAATGACGGATGGGGTAGTGAGATTGGTTCGTCCCTTGCAATAGCGCGAGTAGACGGCAATGAGAGGTAGTCCGGTTGGCAATGTTCCGGTACAGGCCTCTCGCATGAGTGGATTGCCAGGTCGATTCTGGCCATCTTCCAGTGCGGTTAATTGTATCTATTAGATAGTGGCTTTGAAGCATGAAAGAGGGGTGCTCGAATAACCGAGCACCCCTCCTGGTTTGCGTGGGGACGGAAGCTTAACGCTTCGTGTACTGAGGCGCCTTACGGGCTCGCTTGAGGCCGTACTTCTTGCGCTCCTTGACCCGTGGGTCACGGGTGAGGAGGCCGAACTTCCTCATGGGCGCCTTCATGGTCTCGTCGAACTTGGTGAGAGCCCTGGCGATGCCCAGGGAGATGGCCCCGGCTTGCCCGGCCACACCACCGCCCAGGACAGCTGCCTGAACGTTAAACTGTCCCATGGTCTGGGTGACCCTGAGGGGCTGCGTAATGACGTTCTGGAGGGTCAGCCGTGTAACAACGTCTGTCAAGGCTTTCCCATTTATCAACACGGTGCCATTGCCCGGCACCAGCTTGACTCGGGCTATAGCGTTCTTGCGCCTTCCTGTGCCGTAGAAATACGTAACTTGGTTCACGCCTTACTCCTCCTGCTCCTCTTGGCCTCAGGCGCCGCCTCCGGCTTCACATCCAGCGCCACCTTCTGCCCGCCCCGTATCTGGGCCTCATGAGGATGGGTTTCTCCCGCGTAGACCTTTAGCTTCCTGAGCATCTCAGATCCCAGCGGGCTGTGCGGTAGCATTCCCTTGATTGCATGCTCGATGATGCGCTCCGGGAACTTCTGCTGCACGTGGATAAAGGTGGCAGTCTTAAGGCCCCCGGGGTACATCGAGTGGCGGTAATAGGTCTTCTGGGTCGTCTTCTTGCCAGTCACCATGACCTTGGAGGCGTTGACTACGATAACGTAGTCGCCGACATCCAGGTGAGGGCTGTAGATCACCTTATGCTTTCCCTTGAGGAGCGTGGCCACCTGTACGGCCAGACGGCCCAGGGGTTGCCCTGCGGCATCTATAACATGCCATCGGCGCTGTATATCAGCTAATTTCGGACTGTACGTTCTCATAGTCTTTCCTACGCGTAATTGACTTTGACCAGGCAGAGGCCGCAGGCAGGAGCCGTGGGGCCGGCCTGAAAACGGTCTCCGCTTTCCAGCAAGCTTGCCATTTCATCCGATCCGGTCTTGCCGGAGCCTATCTCCAGTAAAGTGCCGACCATGCTCCGTATCTGTTGTGGCAGAAAGGCGTTACCCACAAAGCGGAACTTTATCATTTGGTTGTCTCGTTGAACGGCGGCCTCAGTGATCCGCCGTGTCGAACTCTTGCCCCTCGTCCCTTTGACGCTGGCGAAGGCCGAGAAGTCATGCACACCGACCAGAGCCGGTATCCCTGCCTCCATGGCCGGAACATCCAGGCTATACGGGACATGGTGGGAGTAACGGCTCCAGAAGGGCGAAGGCACCGGCCTGTTCCACACCCTGTAGCAGTACTCCCGGCTCCTGGCGCTTCGGCGGGCGTGGAAGCCATCTTCCACCAGTCTCGCCTCAGTTACCACTATGTCCTCGGGAAGGTAAAATCCCAGCGCCCCCACCCATGTCCGGGGTGGAAAGGACGCTTCCGTATGAAAGCTGACTACCTGCCCCAGAGCGTGCGCCCCGGCATCCGTACGGCTGGCACCACTGGTGCGCAGCGTCCGGCCCGTAAGCCTCTTCAGAGCCTTTTCCAGTTCTCCCTGTATGGTGGGAGCACTGGACTGCTTCTGAAAGCCGTGATAACTCGTGCCATCGTATTCCAGCACCAGCATCACGTTGGGCACCTGGCCCTCCTATCACTCAGTGAGCTCCAACCGGGCCATGGGGGCGGCGTCACCCAGCCTTGGGATTTCCTTAATTATGCGTGTGTAGCCGCCAGGCCTCTCGCTATAGCGCGGGGCCAGGACATGGAAGACCTTGTCCACTACTGTTGGGTTGGCGACGCTCAGGGCCCTTCGGCGGGCATGCAGTGTGCCGTCCTTGCCGAGCGTTATGAGCTTCTCGGCGAGAGGACGTACCTCTTTCGCCTTAGCCTCGGTAGTCTCGATCTTCTCGTAGCGTATCAGGTCTTCGACCAAATTCTTGAGCATGGCCAGCCGGTGTCCCGTTGGACGGTTGAACTTTCGGCCAGCGACCCTATGTCTCATTGTCACTCTCCTCTACATCGGAGCGGGCTGCCCGGGCCTTTTCCTCTCCCTCATCCTCGTCCTCGTTACCCGGCTCGAAGTGGAAGGTGCCATCAGGGCCGAGCATAGGCAGCTCGTCTTCTGCCTCTTCCTCCTCATCCTCTGGACCGAGTTCTCTGGGGACACCCTCTTCGGAGGGTGGAAGAAGTACGAAGCCTCGTTGTGCCAGGCGCTCCTTCAGCTCGTCCAGGGATTTCTGCCCGAAGTTCCGTACGGCCAGCAATTCTTCATCGCTCATTTCCAGGATCTGTCCGATCTTGGTTATGCCGCTGCGCTTTAGGCAGTTGTAGGCTCGCACGGAGAGGTCGAGCTCTTCGATGGAACGCTCGTAGTCCCGCGCACTGATAGGTACGGCCGAAAGCCCGCGCTTGTCCGTCCGCACCGGTTGCCTCTCCAGGTCCATGAAGAGACGTAGGTGATCGGTCATTATCCGCGATGCCTGGCTCACAGCCTGGCGAGGCGTGATACTGCCGTCGGTCCAAACCTCCAGCACCAGACGCTCCAGGTCTGTTCGCTCTCTGACACGAGTTGGCTCCACCACGTAGCTAACCTTGTGCATCGGCGTGAATATGGCATCAACTGTCATTGTGCCGATGGGCAGCTCTGCGCCATGCCCCGCAGGCACGTAGCCTTTGCCGTGCTCCACTCCGAACTCCACGACCAAGCGCGCGTCCGGTGAATCAAGGGTAGCTAGATGAAGCTCCGGGTTCACCACCTCCACATCAGGGGGCGTGACGACGTCACCGGCAGTAACCTGTCCTTCGCCCGAAACCTCCAGTCTCATCTTGACCGGCCGGTCCGAGAACGAGCGCAGGCGTATCTGCTTCACGTTGAGGAGGAATTCTGTTACATCCTCCTTAACGTGAGGTATGGCGGTGAACTCATGGTACACGCCCTCGACCTTGACCGTAGTCACGGCGGTGCCAGGTAGGGCGCCGAGGAGTACCCTGCGCATTGAGTTGCCCAGAGTGGTCCCGAAGCCCTGCTCCAGCGGCTCGATGACAAACCGGCCGTAGTCTTCACTTGTCTCGACTGCTTCTATGGTGGTCTCTATCTCCGACAAGGAGTCTCCTCCCACCAGACTATTGAGCTACTTATTCTCATTCTATCTTGAGTAGTGCTCAATGATGGCTTGCTCGTTAATCTTCAGGTCTATGTCACCGCGGCCAGGCAGCGCCGCAACGTGGCCCTTCATGGCAGCCGCGTCCAGGGTCAGCCACTCCGGAACAGCCTTGCCTTTCAGGTCTTTCGCCATTTCCTTAAAGAAGTCCAGGTTCCTGCTGCTCTCAGAAACTGCGATTTCGTCCCTCTCTCTAACCAGGGTAGATGGAGTCCGGGAGACGCGGCCGTTGACCGTAAAATGGCCGTGCAGGACCAGTTGCCTGGCCTGGCGCCGGGACTGACCTATACCCAGGCGGTAAACTACGTTGTCGAGGCGCCGCTCCAGGATCTGGAGCAGGTTCTCTCCGGTAAGGCCAGGCATTCTGCTGGCCTGGTCCAGGTGCTGGCGGAATTGCCTCTCCAGCACGCCGTACACGATGCGGGCCTTCTGCTTCTCCATGAGCTGGAGGCCCCATTCTGATAGCTTGCGTCTTCGGGCGGTACGAGCCTGTCCGGGCGGGTACATCCTGCGCTCGCAGGCGCATTTGCCCAGCATACAACGCTCTCCTTTGAGGAAGAGCTTCTCGCCGAAGCGCCGGCATTTTCTGCATATTGGTCCAGTATATCTTGCCAAAGTATTGCCTCCCTAGGCCCCCGTTAGACCCGACGCCGTTTCGGAGGACGGCATCCATTGTGGGGGATGGGTGTAACGTCCATGATTGAGTTTATGTTTAAGCCCGCAGCTTGCAGAGACCGGATGGCAGCCTCACGGCCGGCGCCCGGACCCTTCACGAAGACGTCTACTTGCTGCATGCCGTGCTCCATCGCCTTACGCGCGGCAACATCTGCTGCCATCTGGGCGGCATAAGGGGTGCTCTTGCGGGAGCCCTTGAATCCAGCCGCTCCTGCGTTCCCCCAGCAAAGGACGTTCCCCTGCGGGTCGGTGATGGTCACAAGGGTATTATTGAAGGTAGCCTGAATGTAAGCCCGGCCACGAGGAACTAACTTACGTTCTCGTCTCCTGACTCTGGTTCCCTTCTTTTTCTGTGCCATACTGCCCTCCCTATGAATAGGCCTTTAGTTACTTCTTGCCGCCGGCCCGGCGCTTTCCAGCAACGGTCTTTCGAGCGCCGCGCTTCGTGCGGGCGTTGGTCTTCGTGCGCTGCCCTCGGGCTGGCAGTCCCCGCCGGTGGCGTAGCCCCCGGTAACTGCCGATCTCGATAAGCCTCTTTACGTTGAGGTCGACCTCGCGGCGCAGGTCTCCTTCTACTTTGTATTCCTTGTCCACAATCTCGCGCAACCGGGCAACCTGGTCATCAGTCAGGTCTCTCACCCGGACTTCCGGGCTTACGTTCGCCTGCTGTACGATCTTCTTGGCCAACGTGGGGCCAATGCCGAATATGTAGCACAAGGATACGTCCACCCGCTTGTCCCGCGGGATATCTATACCGGCTATTCTGGCCATGTCTGTTCCTCCCCGGTCATCCCTGCTTCTGCTTGTGCTTGGGGTTGGAACAGATCACCATAACCGCCCCCTTGCGCCGGATGACCTTGCACTTGTCACATCGAGCCTTTACAGAGGCCCTAACCTTCACTTCCGTTCTCCCTAACTTCTCATTCTATAAGTAATACGTCCTCTGGTGAGGTCGTAGGGTGATAGCTCCACCAGCACCCGGTCTCCCGGAAGGATACGGATGAAGTTGAGCCGGATCTTGCCGGACACGTGCGCCAGGACCCGGTGCCCGTTAGCTAGCTCGACCCGGAACATGGCATTGGGCAGTGCCTCTAGAATCGTGCCCTCGACTTCGATTGACTCTTTTTTTGGCATTCGCACCTTAGACGTTACTTATTCCAATCAGGCTGGTGAGTACTTCTGGCCCGCTGGCCCGAATGGCCACGGTATGCTCAAAATGGGCGGAAAGGCTCCCATCCAGGGTGCAGACGGTCCATCCATCATCCAATGTTCGAGTGCGCCAGCCGCCTACATTGACCATAGGCTCAAGAGCTAGCACCATGCCATCCTGTAGCAGCATCCCTCGCCCGGGTGTCCCGAAGTTCGGGACCTGTGGTTCTTCATGCATTTCCCGGCCGATTCCGTGGCCGGCATACTCTCGCACCACGGAGTAGCCGTGCGACTCTACGAACGACTGAATGGCCCAAGAGACATCTCCTAGCCTGGCCCCTACCTGAGCCGTCCTGATGCCAACGGTAAGCGCCTCTCTAGTTACGTCAATGAGTTCCTGGGCCTGCCGGGTGATCTTTCCGACACCAACCGTAAGCGCAGCGTCACCCTGGTAACCCCTGTAAATGGCTCCCAGGTCCAGGGAAACCACGTCGCCTTCTTGTAGCACCCGCTTCCCCGGTATGCCATGGACAACCTGATCATTGACGGATACGCAGAGTGAAGCAGGGTAGCCCCGGTAACCCTTGAACGAGGGGGTTGCACCCTTCTCGCGGAACTCCTTGTTGACCCCCCGGTCCAATTCCCCGGTAGTCACGCCGGGCTTCACCTTTTCGGCAATCACCGCCAGGGTAGACGCGACAATTAGTCCCGCCTCTTTCATTATAGCAATCTCTTCAGGCGACTTCACTATTACTCCGGACCTGGACGCAGATCTGCCTCCCTCACCGTGAACATGAGGCTCCGTATCGTGAGAATGTCTGTGCGTCCTATCCATACTCCTAGTTTCGGACCGCCTTCATCAGGTCTTTGCCTACCTGGTCCACCTGTTGCTCGCCATTGACCGTTGCCAGGATACTCTTGTGTCCGTAGTAATCAATCAGAGGGGTGGTCTGGCCAAAGTAGACCTCCAGCCTCTTACGGGCTGTCTCTATGGTGTCATCTGCACGCTGGTAAAGCTCTCCCCCACACTTGTCACAAACCCCTGCGATCTTGGGCGGGAAGTTCGCGGTGTGGTACGAGTGCTGGCACTGGCGGCAGATCCATCTCCCGCTGAGACGGGCGAGCAGTTCCGGTTCAGATACTTCGATGTAAAGGACCTTATCGATTCCCTGGCCGGCCTCAGATTGTAGGGCATCCTCGAGGGCCCTGGCCTGCTCCAGTGTGCGGGGGAAGCCATCCAGGAGTGCCCCACCGGCGCAATCCGGCTCCTTTAACCTCTCAAGGACCATGGCAACCGTTACCCTGTCCGGGACCAGTTGGCCCTTGTCCATATAGGACCTGGCCAGCTTCCCCAATTCTGTTCCCTTCTGGGCTGCCTCTCGGAATAGGTCTCCGGATGCCACGTGGGCCAATCCGAGACTCTGCTTGAGGGTATCGGCCTGGGTACCTTTGCCGGAGCCCGGTGCTCCCAACAGAATAACATAGCGACTCACTTTATAAAGCCCTCGTACCGGCGCATTAGAAGCTGCGCCTCTAATTGTTTTACAGTGTCCAGTACAACGCCTACAACTATAAGGAGTCCGGTGCTGCTAATCTGAAGGGCCTGAACGTTGGTAAACCGCTGAATAAGAAATGGCGCGACGGCTACCAGTCCCAGGAAGACAGCTCCTGCCACCGTGATGCGTAGCAGCACCTTGTTCAGATACTCGGCAGTCGGCCTCCCCGGGCGAATGCCGGGGACGAAACCTCCATACTTCTGGAGGTTCTCAGCCAGGTTCTGCTGCTGAAAGATAATCATTGCATAGAAGAACGTGAAGGCCACTACCAGCACGAAATACATGGTCCAATAGAAGGGAGCAGTTGGGCTGAACAGACTCTCCACGAAATTAGCCACGTTCGCCACCCAATCATTTGACGATCCCCTGAAATAGGTTGCTATCGTACCAGGGAACAGCATGATTGATATTGCGAAGATTAGCGGGATCATTCCGGCGCTATTGACGCGTAGCGGTATGTGGGTGCTCTGGCCTCCGTACATGCGCGTTCCACGGATTCTCTTCGCATACTGAACGGGTATCCGGCGATGAGCCTCTTGGAAGATGACGATCGCGAAGACGATCGCTATTCCCAGAGCGGCAAACGAGATCAGGGCTATGAAGCTGAGACCGCCGGAGGTACCTGCGCCCAGGAGCTGCGGTAGCCCTGCCACAATGCCTCCGAAGATGATCAGCGACACACCATTGCCGATGCCATGCTCGGTAATAAGCTCTCCAATCCAGACCAGGAACACCGTGCCAGCGGTCATGCTAATCACCATTGTCAGTGTCGGCAAGAGGTCTGGCCCGGATAGCCCGAAGCTGGGCAGCACCCCGGCGTTCTTCAGGATGGCCAGCTGGCCGTAGGCTTGCAGGGCCGCCATTGGGACCGTGAGTATATGGGTATACTGGTTAAGCTTGTTACGGCCTGCCTCTCCCTCTTTGGAAAGCCTTTCCAGGGAAGGAATAATGGGTATCAGCAATTGCATTACGATGGACGCGGTAATATACGGATACACCCCCATCGCAGCCACGCTGAAGTTGCGCATGGCGTTGCCGCTGAAGAGGTTCAGCATACCCAGGAGCTGGTTGTCCTCGAAGAAGTTCTGCAGAGCGGCATAGGACTCCGCGGAGAGAGGCAAAGGCACGTGCGCAATGAACCGGAATACGACCAGCATGGCGAAAGTAAAAAGTAACTTCCGCCTCAGGTCAGGTAGCCGGAAAGCGTTAAGTATTACTTCCAGCATTGGCTATCTCTACCACCGTCCCACCGGCCGCCTCTATCTTCTGACGTGCGGTAGCGGAAAACTTATTGGCCTGTACTGTCAGGGCCTTGGTCAGCTCGCCGTCTCCAAGTACCTTGACCGGCTGACTTACCGAGTTGACCAGTCCTGCCTGCACTAGAATGTCGAGGTTGACCTCGGTACCGGCTTCCAGCCGGTCCAGGTCTCCGACCTTTACCAGGCTGTATTCTTTCTTGAAGATATTAACGAATCCTCGCGAGAAGGGCAGCCTCTTAACCAGGGGCAACTGGCCACCTTCAAATGTAATCCGAACATTCCCTCCGGCCCGGGCCTTCTGTCCTTTTTGGCCCCTTCCAGAGGTCTTGCCGTGGCCGCTGGACTCTCCCCGCCCCACGCGCTTCCGGCTGTGCCGGGCTCCCGCGGGCGGTCTTACCTCATGCTGCATCATGGCTGTTCCACCTTGACCAGGTGACGGACCTTCGCCACCATGCCCCTTATGGAGGGGCTATCTTCCTTTTCAATTGTATGGTTCAAGCGCCTCAGCCCCAGTGCACGGATTGCGCCCCGCTGGCCCTGGTCATAGCCTATGGTGCTTTTCACCCAGGTTATCTTAATCTTAGGCACTGGCGGCCTCCACCCTGCCCTTGCGCTTTGCTAACTGCGCTTCGACGTCCTGCAACTGGCTCAGTGCTGTCATCGCGGCCTGAGCTACATTGACCACGTTCTCGCTCCCGAGCGACTTGGTGACAATGTCCTTTATTCCAGCAGACTCTACCACCATGCGGACTCCGCCACCGGCGATAACGCCCGTGCCCGGAGGCGCTGGCTTCATCAGCACTTCAGCGGCCCCGAACTTGGCCAGTATCCAGTGAGGAATCGTGTTACCTCGCAGGGGGACGCTAATAAGGTTCTTCTTAGCCCGCTCTACGCCCTTGCGGATGGCCTCCGGGACGTCTCTGGCCTTGCCGATACCCATACCGACATGACCATCCCGGTCACCGACAACCACGACGGCACTGAACCTGAAGCGCCGCCCTCCCTTGACCACTTTGGCCACGCGGTTGATAAAGACGACCTTCTCTTCCAGGTTCAGTTCCTTGGCATCAATCTTGGACCTCTCCACTACGACCTCCTAGCTAACCAATACCAGGCCGATCGCCCGGCCATGCGGGATGTCTTCCGGCTTAGACCGGTAACCGCACGGGTAAATATCCCAGCCAACTCTGGCGGCCAGGCCAAATACGTCCATGCCGAAACCTTCCATGGAGCCTCTGGCCCGCATCTTGGCCCGGCAACCCCTGCCGGTAGTAAGGACAGAACAGTCTATTCCGCGGCAGAAGACGGCCTTGCATGGGCCGGCACTGAAGCCCAGCGCAAGGTGATAACCCATGTAAAACGCTGCTGATTCTACTTCCCCGGCGATGGAGTTTAGATCCTTCATGGACTCAATAAACATCTTCTGCTTGGACGCGTCTACGCCGGCGTAGATATCTGACGGCACCACTGTGGAGTAGAGGACTCCATACTGATAGCGGGCCACCACCTTGCGTGCCATATCCAGGTCAGGTGCGTGCGGAGGGCAATGAGCGTTAGTGCCGTAGGCGGCGCACTTCGGATAAGAGCATTTCATGCGCACGCGCTCGTCGATTATCACCTGGTCCGCGGTGATGACCTTGGCGTCCGCAGCCCCCAGCTCGATCGCCTTGCACCGAAGTTGCTCCAGGTCCTGGGCTAACCGGTCTGGAGATACTCTTGCCTCAATTTTACGAATCACCGAAGGCACCTCCTAAAATACCAGGCCTGCCTTCCGTGCACCATCTGCCAGGGCCTTTATGCGCCCATGGTAGAGGTACCCGCCACGATCGAAGACAACCTTGGTTATGCCCTTCTCGATAGCTCGCTTGGCTACGAGCTCGCCTACCTGCTCAGCCTGGGCGCCCTTCTTTGTGCCATCGGCCTTTGTCCGCAGTTCCGCGTCAAGAGTGGACGCGGCCGCGAGGGTATGCCCCTTGGTATCGTCGACCACCTGCGCGTAGATATGGTTGATGCTACGGTAGATTACCAGCCGGGGCCTCTCGGCCACGCCATGGATCTTCCCACGGATTCGTGTCCGGCGCTTGGCTCGTGCTCTCCTGGTATCTTTAGATTTTATCATTGGCGCATCTACTTCTTCTTGCCGCCTACTTTGCCGGCTTTACCAGCCTTGCGGCGTACTACTTCACCCATATAACGGATGCCCTTGCCCTTGTAAGGGTTTACCCTGCGGACCTGCCTTACCTTGGCTGCCACCTGTCCGACCATTTCCTTGTCTATACCAAGAACCAGGACCCGGTTGGTCCCTTCTACCTGGAAGGTTACGCCGGGTGGTGGGGTGATCTCTACGGGATGGGAGTACCCTACGCTCAGCACCAGGTTCTCACCGTTCTTCGTAGCGCGGTATCCCACGCCGCCGAGTTCCAGACCTTTCTGGAATCCAGCGGTTACACCCTGCACCATGTTCGCCAGCAAGCTGCGCATGGTACCGTGCAGCGAGCGATGCAGAGTACTATCACTGGGTCGCTCCACCAGCAGGGTGTTATCCTCCCGGCGGATGGAGATATCCCGGTGAAACTCACGGGAAAGTTCCCCGCGAGGACCCTTGACGGCCACCTGTCCGTCTTGAATCTTTACCTCCACGTTGGGAGGCACAACTATCGGCGCTCTACCTACCCTGGACATATTGCCCTCGGTTACTTCCCTTCTTACCAGACATAACAGAGGATCTCGCCACCGACCTGCTTCCGCCATGCCTGCTGGCCCGTCATTACGCCCATGGGGGTGGTCAGGATGGCGATACCGAGGCCTCCGTAGACCCGAGGTATCTCCGCCTTCTGAACGTACACCCTCAAGCCGGGCTTAGACACCCGCTGCAACCCGTGGAGCAGCGGTTCCTTCTTGCCGGTATAACGTAGGTGGATCTTCAGGCTGCGTTGGGCCCCGTCCTTCAGGATTTCGAACTCCCTTATGAAACCCTCATCCTTCAGGACCTTGGCTACTGCAACCTTCAGCCTGGAAGCTGGCACCTGAACACTGTCATGGCGCGCCTCCACGGCGTTGCGTATTCTCGTTAGCATATCTGCTACAGGATCTGACATCCGGTACCTCCCTGCAGAAGCCCTACCAACTGGCCTTGACTACCCCCGGCAGTTCACCTGCCAGGGCTCTCTTACGAAAACAGATTCGACAGAGCTCGAACTTACGGATGTAAGCTCGGGGGCGGCCGCAGACTTTGCACCGGTTATGCTTCTGTACACTATACTTCGGCTCCCTTAGGGATTTCTGTATTTTAGACGTTTTGGCCAAAAGAGACCTCCATAAAGGTCATTGCCGGCTGAAGGGCAGACCCAGAAGCTCCAGGAGCTTTATGCCCTCTTCGTCGGTTTTCGCAGTTGTGACGATACACACTTCCAGCCCGCGAAGCTTGTCAACCTTGTCGTACTCAATCTCGGGGAAAACGAGCTGTTCCTTCAGACCCAGCGTGTAGTTGCCCCGGCCGTCCATGCCCTTGCGTGGCGTGCCTCGGAAGTCCCTTATCCGGGGAAGCGCCACGCTAAGAAGCTTGTCCAAGAAGAAATACATCCGCTCGCCCCTCAGGGTTACCGAGATACCTACAGGCATTCCTTCCCTCAGGCGGAAAGCGGCGATCGACTTCTTGGCACGATGGGTCACGGGTCGCTGGCCGGTGATCGTCTCTATATCCTTAGTGACACTGTCAAGCGCCTTGGGGTTCTTGATAGCTTCTCCGACTCCGGCGTTAACCACAACCTTGTTTAGGCGAGGGACTTCCATGATGTTGCGGTATTTGAACTCCGTCATCAGGGAAGGCACCACATCCTTTTGATAGCGTTCCTTCAATCTAGACATCAGTCAATAGTCTCCCCGCACTGCCGGCAGACCCTTACAGTAGTCTTATCGTCCAGGAGCCTGTGCCCAACCCTGCATGGTCGGCTGCACTTGGGGCACACCAGCATCAGATTGGATGCCTGGATGGGCGATTCCTTCTCAACTATTCCGGTCTGGCGTACTGAAGGCTTGGGACGCATGTGGCGCTTCACCATATTGACGCCTTCTACGAGGGCCTTGTTAGACTCATGGTAGACGCGGTGTATCTTGCCTTTCTTCCCGCGGTCCTTGCCTGCAATAACTAGAACTGTATCGTTCTTGCGTATCTTCATCGATTAGAGCACCTCCGGCGCCAGGGAGATGATCTTCATAAAATTCCTCTCTCGAAGCTCCCTGGCTACAGGTCCGAAGACCCGACTGCCCTTTGGGTTGTTCTTGTCGCCTAGTATCACGGCAGCATTGTCGTCGAACTTGACATAAGAGCCGTCCGGTCGTCCGTATTCCTTTGCTGTACGCACGACCACGGCCTTGACGATTTCGCCCTTCTTGACCATTCCGCCTGGCGTTGCCTGCTTAACGGTCGCAACAATAATGTCACCCACGCGGGCGTACTTGCGGGCGGAGCCACCCAGGACCCGTATGACCATCATCTGCCGTGCCCCAGTGTTGTCTGCTGCCTTTAGCCTGGTGTAGGACTGGATCATGCTCCGCCTTCCTTCTTCACTTCCAGCAGCCCCTGATCCAGCTCCACGGGAGCAACCTCGGCAACTTCGTGGCGTGCCAGTATCTTGGCAACCTTCCACCGCTTTCGGTGGGACAGTGGGCGGCTCTCCACAATCTCAACAGTGTCACCAAGCCGGCACTCGTTCGCCTCGTCATGGACCATAAAGCGAGATATGTTCCGTATGACTCGTTTGTACAATGGATGCCGGTGGTGAGATTCCACTTCGACAATGACCGTCTTCTCGGTCTTGTCCCTGACTATGCGACCCACCATGGTCCGATGCTTAGCCAACATGGCTTTCCTCAGCTTCCAGCTCTCGCTGACGCATGGCGGTCAGCAGCTTGGCAATCGTTCTTCTGGTCTTACGTAGCTCCCGAAAGTTATCGAGCTGCCGGGTGGCCAGGCGAAAGCGCAGCCGGAAGAGCTCTTCGTGGCTCTCCTCCAGGTGCCTGGCTATCTCGGCGTTGGTCATGGGCTGAATTTCCTTGAATTTCATTCGGCTTCACCCTCTGACTCGGTCGCGGTGGCCGTAGCCGCGCCCAGTTGCTCCCGGGCGACGAAGCGGGTGCCGATGGGCAGCTTATGGCCTGCCAGGCGCAGGGCCTCTCTTGCCAGATCTTCCTTGACACCGCTGACTTCGAACAATATGCGACCGGGCTTAACTACCGCTACCCAGTGGTCTACTGCGCCCTTACCTCCACCCATACGAGTCTCGGCAGGCTTGGCTGTCACCCCTTTTCCGGGGAAGACCCGAATCCAAACCTTGCCACCTCTGCGCATATGGTGGGTGATGGCACGGCGGGCCGCCTCTATTTGTCGGCTGGTTATCCAGGCAGACTCTTCGGCGCGTAGACCGAAATCGCCGAAGTGCACCTGGGATCCTGCTACTGCAACGCCCCTGCGGTTGCCCCGATGCGTCTTACGCCACTTAACCCTCTTAGGCTGGAGCATGCTAGCCTGCCACCTCCTCCGGCGCCTCTACGGGCCGCACGCGCCTGACCTCCGGTAGTACATCACCTTTGTATATCCATACTTTTATGCCGGTACGGCCGAAGGTGGTGTGAGCCTCTGCGGTGCCGTAGTCGATATCAGCGCGCAGCGTGTGCAGCGGTACCCGTCCAGACCTCTCCAGCTCCCGCCGGGACATCTCGGCCCCGCCGAGCCTACCGGAAGCCAGGACCTTGATTCCCTTGGCTCCGCGCTGCATAGTGCGGGTGATGGCCTGCTTTATCGCCCTCTTGTAGGCAACACGCCTCTCGATCTGGTCGGCTATGCTCCTGGCTACGAGAGCTGCTTCCAGCTCCGGCTGGCGTATCTCCTGGATGTTCAGTCTTACTTTCTTGCCAGTGAGCGACTCCAGGTGAGACCTCATCTCATCTACCCGTTGGCCTCCCTTGCCGATGACGATGCCCGGCTTGGCCGTGTGGATAGTGATTGTGATCTGGTTGGAAGATCGCTCGAGCTCGACTCGAGCAATTCCCGCATCAACCAGCCGCGAACCGATCAAACGTCTGAGCTTGATATCCTCTTGAAGGAGAGTACCGTACTGCTCATTGGCGTACCATCTGCTGAGCCAGTCCTTGGTTACGCCCAGCCGAAACCCAATTGGGTGTGTCTTCTGTCCCATTAAGCCTCCTTCTCCGCCACCTTAACAGTGATATGGCTGGTAGGCTTCAATATGCGTCCTACCCGACCCCGCGCTTTAGCCCGGAAGCGCTTCAGACGGGGTCCTTCGTCGGCATAAGCTCCAGTTATATACAGGTCGGACGGCGACATTTGAAAATTGTTCTCGGCATTAGCGGCCGCCGATTTCACGACCTTAGAGACCGTCCGGGCTGACGGTGAGGGAAGAAAGCGTAGCATCGGCAATGCCTCTTCCACCCGTTTCCCGCGGATCAGGTCCAGGATAGGACGCACCTTCCGTGGGGAGACCCTGATAAACTTCGCGACAGCCTTAACTTCCATATGAGCTCCCTACTTCTTCCCGCTGGCAGCGCGCTCGGATTTGTGGGCGTGTCCACGGAAGGTCCGGGTGGAAGCGAACTCTCCCAGACGGTGGCCGACCATATTTTCGGTGATGAAGACCGGGACATGCCGTCTGCCGTCGTGAACGCCAAAAGTGTGCCCGACCATCAGTGGCACCACGACTGAGGCCCTCGCCCAGGTCTTTATGACGGTCTTTTTTCCTTCTCTGTTGAGGGTCTCTACCTTCTTTAGCAGCTTAGCGTCTATATAGGGACCCTTCTTAATCGATCGAGACATAGAGGCCCCCCTTACTTAGCCTTTCTACTTTTCACAACGAACTTATCGGTTCGTTTGTTTCGACGGGTACGGTAGCCCATGGCTGGCTTCCCCCAGGGAGTCTTGGGCCCGGGCATTCCTACCGGGGCACGCCCTTCGCCTCCGCCGTGGGGATGGTCCCTGGGGTTCATGGCAGCGCCACGCACCGTGGGACGCAGGCCCCGCCACCGGTTGGCTCCCGCTTTCCCGAGCTTCATGTTCTCATGGTCCAGATTCCCGACCTGTCCGACGGTAGCACTGCACTCAGCGAAGACTCGCCGGACTTCCCCGGAGGGCAACCGGACCTGTACGTAGGTGCCTTCCTTGGCCATAAGCTGGGCCGCTCCGCCGGCGCTACGCACCATTTGGGCGCCCTTGCCAACCTTGAGCTCGATATTGTGTATCATGGTGCCGGTGGGGATGGAACGCAGCGGCAACGAATTGCCGGGCTTCAGTTCTGCCCCCACGCCTGCCTGGACAACCGCCCCTACCTTCAGTCCGTTGGGAGCCAGTATGTATCGCTTCTCGCCATCCACATAATGGAGCAAAGCGATTCTGGCTGACCGGTTCGGGTCATACTCAATGGACTCAACTTTTGCGGGCACATTGAGCTTGTCCCGCTTGAAGTCTATGATCCGGTAGGTACGCTTGGATGCGCCCCCCCGGTGGCGAACGGTAAGACGCCCCTGCATGTTCCGTCCGGAGCTCTTTGCGAGAGGCCGGCTAAGGGCTTTAAGGGGCTCCGCTCTGGTAATATCATCGAAGGTATCACCGAGCATGCCCCTCCGGGAAGGTGAAGTTGGCTTAAATTCCTTTAGCGCCATTAGACTCCCTCGAAGAGCTCAATCTTTTGCCCCTCTCGGAGGGTCACAACGGCCTTCCTCCAGGGTGATGTAATGCCCCGGCTGCGTCCTACCCGGCGTAGCTTGCCCGGCATGTTGCAGAGGTTTACGGAGACTACATCTACCTTGAAGGCCTTTTCCACCGCCTGCCGGACCTGGGGCTTGTTGGCCTTGCGGTCCACCTCGAAGGTGTACTTGCCGTGCTCCCCCAACAGGGTGTTCTTCTCTGTTATTATTGGACGAATAAGTACATCAAACGTGTGCATAGCTTAGCTCCCCTGAGGGCCGAAGGTCTCCTCTAGCTGCCTGGCGGCGCTTACCGACATAACAACGTACTTGTGCTTAAGGACCTCGGCGACGGAGAGGCAACGAGCCAGCTGTGTGCTTACCTTCGGAATATTCCGGGCTGCCCGGATCACCTGCAGGTCCACATCAGGCAGCACCAGCAAGGCAGAAGCCTGTATCTCCAGATTCTTCAGTAATTCTACTATCTCTCTGGTCCGGGGCTCCTTCACCTGAAGGTCCTCCACCAGAATCAGACAGTCTTCTGACGCCTTGTTCGAAATGGCGGAAAGCAGGGCCAGGCGTCGCATTTTCTTGGGCATAGCCTGGGAGTAATCCCTGGGATGCGGGCCGAAGACGATGCCTCCTCCCTTGAAATGAGGGGCCCTAATAGATCCCGCACGTGCCCGGCCGGTGCCCTTCTGTTTCCAGGGTTTAGCACCGCCTCCAGCTACCTCGCCTCGGGTCTTGGTATCCGCTGTGCCCTGCCGGGCATTGGCCATCTGCCTTACGAGGGCCTGATGGACAACCGCCTCGTTGAACGGCACTGCGAACACCTCGTCGCGCAGGTCAACCTGCCCAACGGACTTTCCTTCCAGGTTCTTCACCGTGAGTTGCATAATTCTACCCTACCCGTTGTCTCGCCTAGCCGCGGACTTTCCTGATCACCAGAAGCCCGTTGCGGGCGCCCGGGGCTGCTCCATTCACCAGGAGGAGGTTTCTATCGGCATCGACCCGCACTATCTCGACGTTGCGAACCGTGACACGGTCATCTCCCATGTGCCCGGCCATATGCAGGCCCTTGAAGACCCGGCCCGGGGTGGTAGTGGCGCCGATGGAGCCCGGAGCCCGGTGGCGGTCTGACTGGCCGTGGGTTTTCGGACCACCGCGGAAGTGATAGCGCTTCACGCCTCCGGCGAAACCCTTGCCTTTCGAGACTCCAATCAGGTCCACCTTCTCTCCAACCTTGAAGAGATTCACATCTAGCTTCTGCCCTACTTTGACTTCGGACTGTTCGGTCACAGAGAATTCTCTCAAGTGCTTGAAGGAACCGTGCTTCTTAAGGTGGCCCTTCTCCGGCGAGTTGAGGTGTTTAGCCTCTCCAAAGCCCACCTGCACCGCCTGGTACCCGTCCTTCTCGTCAGTCTTGACCTGAATGATGGTACATGGGCCGGCTTCAATGACTGTCACCCCCAGAGCGGTACCGTCCTCTTGAAAGAGGTGAGTCATTCCCACTTTGCGTCCAAGAATTCCGTTAATCATTTTAGGTCTTGATCTCTATGTCTACCCCAGCCGGAAGGTTCAGCCTCATCAGGGCATCGACCGTCTTGGGGTTCGGGTCCAGGATCTCGATCAGCCTTTTGTGCGTCCTGATCTCGAAGTGCTCCTGGGAGTCCTTGTCGATGTGAGGAGAACGAATGACGCAGAATCGCTCGATGCGGGTGGGCAAAGGCACCGGCCCGGCTACAGCGGCCCCCGTGCGCTCGGAAGCTTCGACGATCTGCAGGGCCGATTGGTCCAAGACACGATGGTCGAAGCTCTTAAGTTTGATGCGGATCTTCTGCCTAGCCATGGCCGTTATCTCCTAGCTTTTAGAAGTATCTCTTCTGCCTTTTGAGAAGGTACTTCCTGATAGTGATCGAACTCCATAGAGAAGGTAGCACGTCCCTGGCTCAAGGAGCGCAGGTCCGTTGCATAACCGAACATCTCTGCCAGTGGTACATGGCAGCTCACCAACTGCTCCGCGCCTCGTACGTCCATGTTCTCTATCTGTCCCCGGCGGGAGTTCAGGTCACCAATTACTTCACCGAGGAAGTCTTGCGGAGTAACTACTTCAACTTTCATTATCGGCTCGAGCAGGACCGGCTTGCCCTTCTTCACCCCATCGCGCAAGGCCATGGAGCCGGCGATCTTGAAGGCCATCTCCGAAGAGTCGACCTCATGGAAGCTGCCGTCAACAAGGCTCACCTGAAGGTCGGTGATAGGGAAACCGGCCAGCGGTCCGCTATCCAGGGACTCCTTGATTCCAGCCTCGACTGCGGGAATGTATTCTTTCGGGATAACCCCGCCCACAATCTTGTTGAGGAACTTGAAGCCCCCAGCCCGGGGAAGTGGCTCGAGCTCGATCCAGACATCGCCGTACTGGCCCCGGCCACCGCTCTGCCGTATGAAGCGGCCTTCAACCTTGGTGTGTCTGGTAATCGTCTCCCTGTAGGCAACCTGTGGACGGCCTACGCTGGCCTCCACCCGGTACTCACGCAGGAGTCTATCTACAATGATCTCCAGGTGCAGCTCGCCCATACCTGAGATGATAGTCTGATTGGAGTCAACATCCTGGCGCACCTGGAATGTTGGGTCTTCCTCTGCCAGCTTCTGCAGCGCCACGTCCATCTTGTCCTGGTCGGCCTTGGTCTTGGGCTCGATAGCGATGGAGATGACCGGCTCCGGGAAGCGGATGTTCTCTAGAAGGATGGGCTTATCGGAATCACAAAAAGTATCGCCCGTGAAGGTCCTCTTCAGTCCGACGGCAGCGGCAATATCCCCAGCCGCGACCTCTGTGACCTCCTCCCGGTGGTTGGCATGCATCTTCAAGAGGCGCCCGATGCGCTCCTTGTTACCTTTGGTAACATTCAGGACGGTACTACCCGCCTGAGCGGAGCCTGAGTATACCCTGAAGTATGCGAGCCTTCCCACGTAAGGGTCGGAGACTATCTTGAATGCGAGTGCAGCGAATGGCTCGTCATCACTTGGGGCTCGTTGGATCGTCTCTCCGGTATTGGGGTCAATACCTTCTACCGGAGGCACATCCAGGGGAGAGGGCAGATAATGTATAACTGCGTCCAAGAGTGGTTGTATGCCCTTGTTGCGCAGTGCGGTGCCACAAACTACCGGCACAAGTTGATTGGCGATAGTAGCGCGGCGGAGGGCCTGCCGAAGCTGTTCTTCAGCTATGTGTTGACCCTCTAGGTACATGCCGGTCAATTCATCGTCGGTTTCGGCGATTATCTCTACCATTCGCTCTCGCCTGGAGCTGGCTTCCTCCACCAGCTCGGGCGGTATGGATATCTGAATGGGAGCTGATCCCAGCGCATCTTCATAATCGGAGGCGGTCATCTCTATCAGATCGATAATGCCGTGAAAATCGGACTCTTCCCCAATGGGCATCTGAATGGCAACCGGGCGGGCGCCCAGCCTTTGCTGGATCATCTCAATCGTACGATCGAGGCTGGCTCCAATCCGGTCCATCTTATTTACGAAGCAAATGCGCGGAACCTTGTACTTGTTTGCCTGGCGCCAGACAGTCTCTGATTGAGGCTGGACTCCGGCCACCGCATCGAAAACAACCACTCCGCCGTCTAGCACCCGGAGACTTCGCTCTACCTCAACGGTGAAGTCAACGTGGCCAGGAGTGTCGATGATGTTAACCTGCTGGTCCATCCAGCGACACGTAGTCGCAGCAGCGGTGATGGTGATACCCCGCTCCCTCTCCTGCTCCATCCAGTCCATGACCGCGGTGCCTTCGTGGACCTCGCCTATCTTGTAGGTCCGACCGGTATAGAAAAGTACCCGCTCCGTCACCGTCGTCTTGCCGGCGTCGATATGGGCGATGATTCCTATATTTCTTATCTTGTCCAGGGGTACGGACCTATTCATCGTCTTTCCTGACTTGGCCAGGCTCTTGGTTACAGTAGCTTGAGTTACCATCGGTAATGGGCGAACGCCTTGTTAGCCTCTGCCATCTTGTGCGTATCTTCTCTCTTCTTAACTGATGCCCCCATGCCTCTCGAGGCATCCATGAGCTCTGCTGCCAGCTTCTCCGCCATGGAGTGGCCGGACCGGGACCGGCTATAATTGATAAGCCAGCGCATCGCAAGAGATATGCGCCTATCCCCGCGAATCTCGACGGGCACCTGATAGGTTGCCCCTCCAACGCGGCGAGGCTTTACCTCCAGCACAGGCGTAGCATTGCGCATTGCCTGATCGAAAGTGTCTAGCGGATTTCTCCGAGTCTGATGCTCAATCAGGTCCATGGCATCATAAATGATGCGCTCCGCCGTGCTCTTCTTGCCGCTGTACATTATCTTATTCGTGAAGCGGGCAAGCATCTTGCTGTGATACTTGGGGTCTGGTGCTATCTCCCGCTTTTCAACCCTAGCCCTTCTTGGCATGGCGCCCTCCCTATTTCTTGCCGGCCTCGACCTTAGGCCTCTTGGCGCCGTACTTGCTGCGCCCCTGCTGGCGGTTCTTTACACCGCTGGCGTCTAAGGCTCCCCGGATGATGTGATAGCGGACTCCAGGAAGGTCCTTGACGCGCCCTCCACGGATAAGCACGACAGAGTGCTCCTGGAGGTCATGGCCCTCTCCTGGGATATAGGCCGTTACTTCCATGCGGTTGGTCAGCCGGACTCTTGCGATCTTCCGCAGGGCTGAGTTCGGCTTCTTGGGGGTCATGGTCCGTACCTGAGTACAGACTCCCCTCTTCTGGGGCGAGCCATCGCCCTTCTGTATGCGGTTGCTCAAAGCGTTAAAAGTAAAACGCAGAGCAGGAGCCTTCACCTTCTTGGTGAGGTTCTTCCGCCCTTTTCTTACTAGTTGACTGATTGTAGGCATTGTGTCCTCCCCGAAAACCCATGCCGAAGGGTCGAAGTCCCTATCCGTGAGCTAGCTACCCCTTCAATCCAACGGCACATCTTATTGTCCTTGGATTGGAGGCAGCCGTTATCACGTGAGGGTCCTTCGACCCCGCGATTCAAGCTATATTAACATTACTCTAAAGGAGTGTCAAGCGGCATCTCTATGACGGGCGGAGCCAGAAGCACCGAAGGCTTATGAGGCTTCGGGCTAACTCCGCTACCGGCAGGGATTAGCTTTCCTATTATGACGTTCTCCTTCAGACCTACCAGCCTGTCCACCGCCCCGCTTATTGCTGCTTCGGTCAGCACGCGCGTTGTCTCCTGGAAGGAGGCGGCTGCGAGGAAGCTCTGGGTGGTCAAGGAAGCCTTGGTAACCCCAAGCAGGACGGGCTGTGCAGTTGCAGGCTCGCCGCCTTCGGCCAGCACTCGGGCATTGATCTCCTCATACTGGAAACGGTCTACGAGCTCTCCAGGCAGCATCTCCGTGTCTCCCGGAGAGTCAACCCGAACCTTCCGTAGCATCTGCCGTACGATCACTTCTATATGCTTGTCGTTGATGCTTACACCCTGGGACCGGTAGACCTTCTGTACCTCGTCAACGAGGTACGACTGAACTGCTTCCCGGCCGAGAATGCGGAGGATATCCTGTGGGTTAACCGGTCCTTCGGTCAGCGAATCACCGGCCCTGACGACATCACCGTTCTCTGCTTTCACGCGGGATGAGACAGGTACCAGGTAGTCGCGTTCTTCTCTCTCTTCCCATACTACGGTTACGTGGCCGTCGCTCAATTCGACGCGTCCAGCCATTCTAGAGGCGATCGTTGGCGCTGGCTCCGTGACAGCCGTGCTGGCGTCTTGGTCGATTATCGCCTCAGGGGCAGGGGCCTCTGCCAGCGGCGTGCCGACGTCTACCCAATCATTATCACGCACTTGCAGTTGATAGCCGGCCGGAATCGGGTGTTCCTCCCGATAGATATCGGAGCTGGTTACCAGTATGCGGCTGCTGTCGCCTTCTCTAGTTACTTCTACTACCCCATCAATCTCTGAAACGGTAGCCTGGCCCTTAGGGATCCGAGCCTCGAAGAGTTCCTCGACTCTGGGCAGACCGCTCGTGATATCCAGTCCAACCACACCGCCGGTATGGAACGTACGCATAGTGAGCTGCGTGCCCGGCTCGCCGATGCTTTGAGCTGCCACGATGCCGACAGCCTCTCCCCGCTCCACCTTCTTGCCGGTGGTCAGGCTACGGCCGTAGCAGGTCCGGCAGACCCCACGTCTCGTCTGGCATGATAGCGGAGACCGGGCATAAACCTTGTCTACGCCGGATGCCATTATGACCTCGGCCCTTTCCTCGTCTATCTCCTCGCCCGCTTCCGCCAGGATCTCTCCAGTCTTTGGGTCCACGACTGGTGCAGCGGTCCAGCGCCCGCGAATGCGCTCAGCAAACGGCTCCAGCATCCCCAACTCAGACTGTGCGAAAAGCCAGTTTCCAACGGTCGTCCCGCAGTCCTCCTCGGTTACCACTACGTCCTGGGAGACGTCGATCAAACGACGGGTCAGGTAACCGCTGTCTGCTGTTCGTAGGGCTGTGTCTGCCAGACCCTTACGGGCTCCGTGCGTGGAGATGAAATACTCCACTACTGTCAGCCCGTCCCGGAAGTTCGACCGAATGGGAAGTTCGATAATCCGGCCGGACGGGTCGGTCATTAGACCTCGCATACCCGCCATCTGACGAATCTGTGAGATGTTTCCTTTGGCGCCGGAAGTTGCCATCATGGCAACAGACCCGAAGGGGTCAAGGGCGTCCTTGACTGCATTTTCGATAGCATCGCCGGCCTGGGTCCAGATGCCGACGGCGTTGTTGTAGCGCTCCTCTTCTGTGATGAGGCCACGCCGGTAAAGACGCTCTGTTGAAGCAATCTCATCATCGGCTTGCTTCAAGATGCCCTCTTTACTTTCCGGCACGCTTATGTCATTTATCGAGATGGTCAGACCGGAGCGTGTCGCATACTGGAATCCCAGCCTCTTGACGGCGTCCACCAATTGAGCCGTCCTGTGATTGCCAATGCGTCGGACACTCTCTGATACCAGTTGCCGCAGGGCCTTCTTGTCCATTACCTGGTCCCTGAATCCAACCTCAGGAGGCAATATCTCGTTGAAGATGATCCGGCCTACCGTTGTGGAGGCTGTCTCTCCGTCCCTACGGACTTTGATCTGAGCCTGCAGACTTACATACCCCAGGTCGTAGGCCAGCCTGGCCTCCTCAGTGGATGCAAAGTGCCGGCCTTCGCCCATGGCGCCGGGCTTCATGAGGGTCAGGTAGTAGCACCCGAGGACCATATCCAGGGTAGGGGCCACCGTAGGCTCTCCGGAGCTGGGGAGAAGCAGGTTGTTGACGCTCAGCATGAGCTTGCGCGCCTCTTCCACCGCGGACGAAGACAGTGGAACGTGCACGGCCATCTGGTCGCCATCGAAGTCGGCGTTGAAGGCTGCGCAGACCAGCGGATGGATCTGTATGGCGCTACCCTCGACCAGTATGGGTTGGAATGCCTGGATGCCAAGTCGGTGCAGCGTCGGGGCACGGTTCAAGAGGATGAGACGGTCTTGAATCACTTCCTCTAGAATGTCCCATACCTCTGGCTTGACCCGCTCGACGACTCGCTTGGCGCTCTTGATGTTGTGGGCCAGGCCGCGCTCGACAAGCCGGCGCATGACGAATGGCTTGAACAACTCCAGTGCCATTCGCTTTGGCAGCCCGCACTGGTGAAGCTTGAGCTCCGGCCCGACGATAATGACTGATCGACCGCTATAGTCTACCCGCTTGCCCAAGAGGTTCTGGCGGAAGCGCCCTTGCTTGCCCTTGAGCATGTCAGAAAGCGACTTCAGGCGGTGATTGGTGGCCGCCGAGACAGCCCGGCCCCGCCGGCCGTTGTCTATCAACGAGTCGACGGCTTCTTGGAGCATCCGCTTCTCGTTCCGGATGATTATCTCCGGCGCTCCCAGCTCAAGCAGGCGGCGCAGACGGTTATTCCGGTTAATCACCCGGCGATACAGATCGTTCAGGTCGCTGGTGGCGAAACGGCCTCCGTCCAACTGCACCATCGGCCTCAGGTCGGGAGGCAATACTGGAAGGGTGTTTAATATCATCCAATCCGGCTTGTTACCACTCTTGCGGAAGGCTTCGACGACACGTAGCCGCTTGATAGCCTTCTTACGCCGTTGACCGGAGGTTGAGTTAACCTCTCGCCGTAGCTCTTCCCGTAGCGAATCCAGGTCCAGCTTGCCGACAACATCAAGGATAGCCTCAGCGCCCATTCCAGCCTTAAATAGACCACCGAACTTCTCGGTCATCTCCCGGAACTGGGCCTCATTTAGGAGACGGAGCGGTGCCAGGTCTTCCAGTTCAGCTATGGCACTTTCGCCGTCCTCCCGCAGTTTCTGCTGCTGGTGGAGCGAATTCGTATGGAGCTCTTCCATCTCCTTCGCCGCGGCATACTTTAACTGGTCCATCTCGGCCTCGGCCAGGTCCTTGAGACGCAAGAGACTCTCGTTGTGGGATGCTTCTATGTCTTCTCTCTGGCGTGCTGCCAGTTCTGACAGAATGGACAGTTGCGCATCCGTCACATCCACTCCGGCTTCGACAATCGCCTCGGTTCCCAGAGACATGGTGTCCGGCGCAGCCTGGCCTACCAGCGCTTGAAGGCGCTCCCGGAGGGAGGCTTCCTCAGCGCTCAGCTTATCCAGGGCCTTCTTGGTCTTCTGGTCAGCGGCCTCCTGCTGGTCCTTGAGGCGGCTTTCAACGGCACCAATTGCCTCTTCTAGAAGCTGGCTCCGTTGTGCCATGGCCTCCTTTATCTCAGACTCGATCCTGGTAATATCGGCCTCCAGGCGGTCTCTCGATTCCTGGGTGGCTGCTTCTTTCGCCTCTTCGTCTATCCCGGTAATAATGTATTGTGCGAAGTAGATTACGCGTTCCAGGCTCCGTGGAGAAATATCCAGGAGAAGGCCAAAACGGCTTGGTGTGCCCTTGACGAACCAGATGTGGGTTACAGGGGCTGCGAGGGCGATGTGCCCCATGCGCTCGCGGCGGACACGGGAGCGCGCAACTTCTACACCGCACTTATCGCAGATAACACCCTTATAGCGGATTCGCTTGTACTTACCGCAATAGCACTCGAAGTCTTTGGTAGGGCCGAAGATCTTTTCGCAGAACAGGCCATCTCGCTCCGGCTTCAGGGTACGGTAGTTAATGGTCTCCGGTTTGGTTACCTCACCGTAGGACCAGCTTTTTATCTGTTCTGGGGACGCCAGCGATATACGTACCGCGTTAAAATCATTGACTTCTAGCATCCTCTAACCCTCCTCAGGCCTATCCAGTCTAATGCCAAGGTCTGGCAGCTCCAGCCCCAATTCCTCTGCAAAAGTGATCTTCTCCTCCTCTTCATTAAGGACCTCGATGGCCAACCCCAGGCTCTGAAGCTCCTTAACCAGGACCTTGAATGACTCTGGCACGCCTGGCTCCATGATTGGCTCACCCTTTACTATAGCCTCGTAAGTCTTGACTCTCCCTACCACATCATCGCTCTTGACGGTCAGCATCTCCTGAAGCGTGTGGGCGGCCCCGTAAGCCTCCAAAGCCCATACCTCCATCTCTCCGAACCGCTGGCCTCCGAATTGGGCTTTGCCTCCCAGAGGTTGCTGGGTGATGAGGGAGTATGGACCGGTGGACCGGGCATGCACTTTATCTTCCACAAGGTGGATCAGCTTCATCATATAGATGCTTCCAACAGTTACGGCTTCCTCAAAAGACTGTCCCGTCCGGCCGTCGTACAAGGTCACCTTGCCGAAAGTGGGGAGGGGCATTCGCCTCTCGTGTGCAATAGTCAGTGCCTGTTGTACCACTTCCGGGTCGGATAGGCCCTTGGTGGAAACTCCCAAGTCCTCATCGAGCCAGATCCGCAGGCAGGCCAGGCGGGCCTCTCCGTCGACATTCTGCTCGAAGATGCGGTTGCCGTCAAAACCCCTTTCCGCAAGCCACGCGTAGAGGCGTTCTTTTCGCTCGTTATCGCCGTTGGTGGTCGGGTCACCCTTGGGCAGCCCGCGCTCTCCCAGTGCCTTGGAAATCAGCCAGACCTTCCCCAGGCTGTCCTCGATAGGCCCCTCTGCGGCACCGTCGAATACCGGAGAGGTCGCCCGGAATCCCAGTGCCTGAGCCGCCAGGCCCAGGTGAGTCTCCAGGATCTGTCCCACGTTCATTCTGGAGGGAACGCCGATAGGATTGAGGATTATGTCTACGGGTGTGCCGTCTGGCAGGTATGGCATGTCCTCGACCGGCATGACCCGGGCTACAACGCCCTTGTTCCCGTGGCGCCCGGCCATCTTGTCGCCCGCAGAGATCTTCCGCTTCTGGGCGATAGCGACCCGGACGAGTTGGTTGACGCCGGGGTGCAACTCATCCCGGTTGGCGCGAGTAAATACCTCGACCTCTACAACTGTTCCCCGTCCCCCGTGAGGGACACGCAGTGATGTATCCTTTACCTCCCGGGCCTTCTCACCGAATATCGCACGCAGAAGCTTCTCCTCTGCGGTCAATTCTGTCTCGCCCTTCGGAGTGATCTTTCCTACTAATATGTCGCCGGGTCCGACCTCGGCTCCAACACGGATGATACCGTGCTCGTCGAGGTCTCGTAGGCTCTCTTCGCCTACGTTCGGAATGTCGCGGGTTATTTCCTCCGGACCGAGCTTGGTGTCCCGTGCCTCCACTTCATACTTCTCTATGTGTATAGAGGTGAATTTATCCTCTTGTACGATTGCCTCGCTAAGTATGATGGCGTCTTCGAAGTTGCTTCCTTCCCAGATCATGAAGGCGCAGAGCACATTCTGTCCCAGGGCCAGCTCTCCGTGGTCCGTAGACGTGCTATCTGCCAGCACCTGGCCTTGACGTACTATGTCTCCCTTGAGAACGATTGGATGCTGGTTAACGCAGGTGCCCTGGTTTGTGCGGATGTATTTGTGCAGTGGATAGGCATTCTCCTGCCCGGACGGATCCCGCACGATTACTTCCTTAGATGTGCAGCTTGTTACTACGCCTTCTGTTTCCGAGGTAACAACCTGCCCGCAGTCCTGCGCGACCTTGAGCTCCATTCCGGTCCCCACCAGCGGCGCTTCCGGCCGGATCAGGGGGACAGCCTGGCGCTGCATATTGGCGCCCATAAGTGCGCGGTTCGCGTCATCATGTTCCAGGAAGGGGATCAAGGCGGCAGCCACGCTCACGATCTGCTTTGGAGAGACGTCCATGTATTCCATCTTCTCCGGGCTCTCCATCAAGAAGCGTTGACCATGCCTGGCCTCAACCCTTTCTTCTATGAACTCGCTCTTCTCGTTCAGGAGCGAGTTCGCCTGCGCCACGACATAATGGTCTTCTTCGTCTGCAGAAAGGTAAACAATGTCTTCTGAAACAAATGGGGTTAGCTTCACGGACTTGAGTGGCAGGGCCGCTATCTTCTTCGCCAGATCCGGGCTGATGACTGTACCGGCCGCGGCTAGAGGTTTGGCGCGTCCATCCACGATGTCTTCCCGTAGGGTGCGTCCCACAATCTGATCATAGGAGTTCTCAGCCTCCCGGAAGACCCGCCGGTAAGGTGTCTCTATGAACCCGTACTCGTTCACGATACCGTACGTCGCCAGCGAGCCGATAAGGCCGATGTTAGGACCTTCCGGCGTCTCGATTGGGCAGATCCGTCCGTAGTGAGAGTGGTGGACGTCCCGGACATCGAAGCCAGCGCGCTCACGGGAAAGACCTCCAGGCCCCAGTGCCGATAGCCTGCGCTTGTGAGTAAGCTCTGCCAGAGGGTTGGTCTGGTCCATGAATTGGGATAGCTGGGAAGAGCCAAAGAACTCCCGAATGGCAGCTACCAGGGGCCGGATATTTACTAGCGTGCCGGGTGTCGCAGTGTGCGGGTCCTGGATGCTCATCCGTTCCTTGACGATACGCTCCATGCGCAGGAGTCCCACGCGGAACTGGTTCTGAATCAGCTCTCCGACAGATCGCACGCGGCGATTTCCCAGGTGGTCAATGTCGTCTGTGTGGCCGTTTCCGGAGTTGATAATAATCATCTGCCGGACGATAGATATCATGTCCTCCTGTGTGAGCACACGGTGGTGGAGAGGCACGTTGAGGCCGAGACGCTTGTCTAGCTTGTAGCGCCCTACCTTTCCCAGGTCATAACGCCTGGGATTAAAGAAGAGGGAATCTAAGAAAGTGCGGGCGTTATCCATCGTAGGCGGATCGCCCGGGCGCAGCCTCTTGTAGAAGTCGAGTATGGCAGCGTCAACGGTCTTGTTGGTTAGCTGCTCCTTATCCATGGTGGAGGAGATGTAATGAGTATTCGTCGTCTCCTCTACCTCGCGGAAAGTCTCGAGCAACTGCTCGTCTGAGCCAATCCCCACAGCTCGTAGCAGGGTGGTTATTGGAAGCTTACGCTTACGGTCTACTTTGACGGAGAGGATATCCTTGCTGCTGGTCTCGAATTCCAGCCAGGCGCCCCGGTTAGGAATCAACTTGCCGTAGCAGAGGTCCCTGCCGCTGGTCGGGTCCTCCTCCAAAGTGAAATACACACCAGGGGAACGGACCAGCTGGCTTACCACAACCCGCTCGGCGCCGTTAATAATGAAGGTGCCATTGGGTGTCATGAGCGGGAAGTCTCCCAGGAATATCTCCTGCTCTGCGATCTCACCCGTCTCCTTTATCAGGAGGCGGACCTTGACCCAGAGGGGAGCGGCAAAGGTGAGGTCCCTGGTGCGACATTCGCGCTCCGGGTATTTAGGGTCACCAAACCGGTAGCCCATAAAGCTGAGCTCCAGCCTGTTCCGGGTAAAGTCCTCTATCGGGGATATCTCGTCAAAGACCTCCCGTAGCCCCTCGTCCTGGAACCACTTGAAGGAGTCCAGTTGTAACTTATTCAAATTGGGCAACGCCAGGACGTCGGCAATACGTGAATAGGACCGACGACCTGGGGCCGTTTCGACTTTGCTTGCTAGGGTTACCATTCCAGCAATCTCCTCACCGCTAAATACTGGCCATTATATGGCTACAGGGGATAAGCCAAGACAAATACAAATTTACTGGGGAATTCGACGCGGGTTGTCTAATAATCCTAAAAGGGGTACCATGAAATTAAGTCCCATGCAACCAAGTATAATATCACAAAGTTCCATGCAAGTCAACAGGTAATTTGCCTCATTGTTTGACCAAATTTCCTGCTGTATCATGAAACCATGACCCAGGAGATAATTTGCTCCAACCGTGAGGGATTACTCCTCTGCAGCGATAGCCTGGTGGTCGAAGAGCGGGAATCAGGTGAGAGGCGTTTTCACTCCTTCCGGAAGCTTTATGCTTTAGGGTCCCATGCAGCGATCCTAAGTGCAGGCGCTAAGATCGGGATAGACTTGAGTATCCGCCTTGCCGAGTTAATCAGTCAACGAGGCGTCAGCGATGTGGGCGCGGTCCTGCCCCTGGCGCGGGAGTTCCTGGACCGGGAGTACGGCCGGTTCGTTGAGGAGGGACGTGACTGGTTTATGTCTCATCCGGATGCCTACCGTCGGCTTTACTTCGTTATAGGTGGCTATACACAGGGCGACCCGGATAATCCTGTTCAGTTCTATCTACTTTCCAGCGAAGATCTGGAGTTGCCTTTTCAGGTAACGGCAACGGGTACTCTCCTCACGATGCCTCGCCGCCTGGGGTTCGAGATGAAGCTCGCCGGAGTACTGCCGCAATCTTCCCTGTCAGATCTGGCCGGGCTGTGCCTGAGCTACCTCCGCCAGCTCGGTGACAAGGAGCCGGACCGCGTTGGACCGCCATATTATGCCGCTACTGTCAGTGCAGAGGGCTTCAGATGGCACGCCGACGATGGGACTATGATATAATCGCAATAGTGATTATACATTTGTCAGGAAGCAGGGAGGCGTTTGTATGCCCCTGAGATTCACTAATACGCTGTCGCACGCAAAGGAGGAGTTCCGGTCGCTAGACCCGGCCGGTAAGCTCGTTCATATGTATACGTGCGGCCCGACAGTGTACCGGTTCGCTCATGTCGGCAACTTGCGCTCCTATCTGGCCGCGGACATTGCACGCCGCGTGCTGGAATATAGTGGATATGACGTCTACCACATCAAGAATATCACCGATGTGGGCCATATGCGGGACGACCTGTTGGACCAGGGCGAGGATAAGATGCTTATGGCAGCTCTTCAGGAGGGTAAGACCCCCTGGGAGATCGCCGATTATTACACACAGGCTTTTAGGAAGGACGAAGAGCGGCTCAATATCCTGCCTGCCCACGTGTTCCCGAAGGCTACCGACCACATACCGGAGATGATCGCCATAACCCAGGTCCTGCTGGAGAAGGGTTATGCGTACGAGGTCGACGGCACTGTCTACTATGACGTCAGCCGTTTCCCCGACTATGGCAAGCTCTCAGGGAACCGCCTGGACAAGATGCAGGCAGGGTACCGCGTCAAGGTGGAGCAAGACAAGCGGGCGCCAGAGGACTTCGCACTTTGGAAAAAATCAGACCCAGGGCGGATGATGAAGTGGGACAGCCCCTGGGGCGAGGGGTTCCCTGGTTGGCACATCGAGTGCTCAGCTATGTCGATGAAGTACCTTGGTGAGCAGCTCGATATTCACACCGGCGGCGTTGACAATATCTTCCCCCATCACGAGGATGAGATTGCACAGAGCGAGGCGGCTACGGGCAAAGAGTTCGTGCGCTACTGGCTGCACGGCGAGCACCTGATGGTGGAGGAGCAAAAGATGGCCAAGTCCGCTGGCAACTTCTACGTCCTCCAGGACCTGATCAATGCAGGCTTTCCGCCTCTCGCCTTCCGGTATCTGTGCCTCACTGCCCATTACCGCTCCAAGCTGAATTTCAGCTGGGACTCGCTTACCGGGGCACAGACGGCCCTGAACCGGCTCTGTGACTATCTGGCAGATTGGGACGATCCGGGAGACCTGGACGAAGGGTGGAGACGTCAGTTCCTGGATGCAATTAGTGACGATTTAGATTCAGCCAGGGCTTTGGCGGTGGTATGGGAGATGGTCCGCTCAGACCTGCCCTCCTCCAGCAAGTCTGCCCTGCTCTTGGACTTTGACCGTGTTCTTGGACTCGACCTGAACAAGGTTGAGAGACGGGAGCGCGATCTGCCTTCGGATGTGGTGGATCTAATCAATGAGAGGGAAACGGCCCGGCAGGCCAAAGATTGGGCGAAATCCGACGCCATGCGGGACCGTCTGCGGGAGATGGGTGTGGAGATCAAGGATACCCCCCGGGGTCCTGAGTGGAAGATAATAAGATCAGGGGTAACTAGATGATCGGTATAACTAAGCTATATTGCGGGGCCGTGACCCCCAGCGATGCCCTCCGCTATGGGCGTGAGATCAACAGTCTCCCGCACCATCTGCTGCAGTTTGCACAGGATAAGAAACCTATTGTCGTCTGGAACAGCAGCCGGCGGTGTAACTTGAGTTGCATCCATTGTTACTCCGACTCTCGAAACAAGAGTTATGATAACGAGATGAGCACCGCCGAGGCCAAGGTTATGATAGATGACCTGGCTGCCTTCAAGGCGCCGGTCTTGCTCTTCTCAGGCGGCGAGCCCATTATGCGAGAAGACCTCTTTGAGCTGGCGCCCTACGCTGTAAGCAAGGGGCTGAGAGTAGTCATTTCCACTAACGGCACACTGATTACCAAAGATGTGGCCGAAAGCATCAAGAAGGCCGGCATCAGCTATGTTGGTGTGAGTCTTGATGGCATCGGGGCGAACAATGACCGCTTCCGTGGCAAGAAGGGCGCTTTCGACGATGCGCTGCGGGGCATTGAGAACTGTCGGGCGGTAGACCAGCGGGTTGGGCTGCGTCTGACTCTTACCAAGCATAACGCCCAGGACCTGACAGAGATATTCCGCCTGATCGAAGAGGTCGATATCGACCGCGCCTGTTTCTACCACCTGGTCTACGCCGGCCGGGGCCGCGGCATCCAGGGTGATGACCTCACTCATCAGGAGACGAGAGAGGCAGTCGAGCTTATCTGTCAGAAGACGATGGACTTTCACCGGCGTGGCGTCGAAAAGGAAATCCTGACCGTTGACAATCATGCTGACGGGGTCTACGTCTACCTGAAGGTGAAGCAAGAGCAGCCACAGCGGGCTGATGACGTCTTGCAGTTGCTGCGCTGGAACGGGGGCAATAGCTCCGGCATCGGTATTGCGGACGTAGACAACCAGGGTGACGTCCATGCCGACCAGTTCTGGCAGGACTACAGCTTCGGTAATGTAAGGCAGCGCCCCTTCAGCCAGATATGGGAAGACACCTCTGATCCCCTGATGGCGGGGCTCAAGGACCGTAAGCCCCTGCTGAAGGGCAAGTGCGGCCAGTGCAACTATGTTGATATCTGCAACGGCAACTTCCGCTCCCGGGCCAAGGCCGTCTACAACGACCCCTGGGCCGAAGACCCTGCATGCTATCTGAGCCCGGAAGAGCTTAAGTAGAATTAGATCTGAGCCATGTGAAAAAGGGCCCGCCCCAATTCGGGGCGGGCCCTTCCAATTCCTTGTTCTCTACGCCTGGGTTAGTTGCCTGGCCTTACGATCACCGGCACTCGGACGATGATGGGTGAGCGCAGACCGGCGGAGAGGATGAGCAGCCGGAGGAAGTAACCTCCAATCAGGAGGCTTATGCCGGACAAAGCATCCAGGGAGAGGCTGAGACCCAGGTTCCCTCCGCTCGGATAGACCGCTGCCCAGTCCAGGATGAGCGGGACAATCAGCCCGACTACCACGAACGCCCCCCAGAAAAGGCCTGACAGGCTACCGGCCAGCAGCAGGTTGACGCTCTCCTTGCTCCTCCCGTAGACGACCGAAAGGTAGAAGTAAAGGAGCAGGGCCTCCAGAGCAATGAGCAGAATATCAACCCGGCCCATGTTGACCAGAGCATTATGCAGCTCGGCGTTCGCCGCAACTCCGGCCATCCCTGTACCAAACCATATTGCGCTGGCCAGGAAAGTCGCCCCGATCCCGGTCGAGATTGCGGAAACGAGGAAGAGGAACGGCAGCATGGCGTTATTCCAGAAGGGCCTTCCCACGAGCACGCCAATCAGGATGCCGGTATAGATGGCAGTTGCCATGGCAAATACCGAAGCCACTAATTGCAGTGCAAACAGGTTCTGGGAAGCCTGGGGCCAGGGCCAGATGCCGAACGCAATGTGCAGCAGCCCCAGGATAATAAACCCGGTCAAGATCCAGGTCCCCCTGGATATCCAGGAATGCTGGGGACTGACGAAGGCCTTGATAAACCGCATGGGCTGACCCAGGTCAGCGATCAGGAAAAAGGTGGAGATGATCACCAGCGGGGCAGCGATGGCGATGCCCACCCTGGCTGTTCCCCCGTAGCCCATCAATGTCTGTAGCGTGGCCGCCAGGTAGGCTCCTGCCCCTGTCCCGGCCAGGAAGAGGTAGGCTGCGATCTTCCCCCTCCAGATACTCTGTGGGACTTGCATGTCGACCTCCTAGATATTCTCAGAAACGATCCGACCGGCGGGCAGGTAGTAGACCTGGGGGTCGGTGCCAAGCTCCGGGTTTAGCTGGAAGGCCTGGCCACTGGCCACGAGCCGAGATACCTCGCTCTCGGGGTCATCCAGGTCTCCAAAGAAGCGGGCCTTACACATGCAGTTGATGACGCAGGCAGGCGTAGCCTCCCGGTCTACTCCCACTTTGAGCCCCTTCTTCTTGCCGTCCTCGATGCGGTGCTCGCAGAAGTCGCACTTGAGTATTGTGCCGACCTTGTGCCTGGGGTATCCTTGTGCCTCGTAAGGGGTAAGGGTGTCACCGCCGAAGTAGCCCTCCTCCTTCTCGTAGAAGTACCGGGCGCCATACGGGCAGGCAACCATGCAGTAGCGACAGCCGATACACTTGTCATCGTCTACTGTCACTATGCCGTCCTCTCCCTTCACTGTAGCGCCTGAGGGACAGACCTTCTCGCATTCCGGCTCACGGCAGTGCATGCACAGCAGGGGCAGGTTAAGCCGGGTGACGTTTGGGTACTTGCCCATCTCCGTCACCTCCACCCGTCCCCAGGTAATCCCCCGTGGTGTGGCATTCTCCGCCTTGCACGAGGTCTGGCAGCCGTAGCAGCCGATACACCTTAAGAGGTCTACTACCATTCCGTATCTTGGCATCTTACCTCTCCTCTGCCTTATAAACCTTGACCTTGACACACAGGTCCATATTGAGGTTAGCGGGATCGGTGTGCTCGTAGTCAACTTCGATCAGGTCGTTATAGAAGATCCCCTTGCCCTTGGCAATGGGCTGG
>Ga0082335_1001960_pt1 | contig 40536 bp, 37 predicted proteins | sample Subgrocontami58m_FD_72375 | JGI IMG/M metagenome (GOLD analysis project Ga0082335, IMG submission 72375) | Subsurface groundwater microbial communities from S. Glens Falls, New York, USA - GMW37 contaminated, 5.8 m (SPADES assembly) (version 2) ...
GCTCCCGCCGAGCGCAGTCTCGCGCCCGTCCACGCGCAGCGTGCCTGAAATTTTCTGGAACTGCTGCGCGAGCGCAAGCTCGTAGTCCTGCGTCCCGGCGCCGGCGGGAAGCGACCAGCGCCAGTTGCCCGCCACTTTGGCCGGCACGATCCAGAAATGAATGTAGGTCTTGATCGGCGCATCGGCGCGCACGCGGTCTTTGACGTCGAGCATTTCAAAATGCTCGGCCTGCCACTCGCCCATCGACGCCGCATGCGACACGATGCGCGTGCCCGGATTCAGTTCGAGCAGTTTCGAACGCAGTTTCATGGTGGCGATTTTCAGCAGGTAAATGGTGACGACCGTCGCCTTGGACAGGTCGGCGGCGAACAGATCGCCCTCGTAAAAGCTCACGCGATCGCCCACCCCGGCCGCCTGTGCGTTGGCGCTCGCCAGCGCCACGAGTTTCGGGTCGATTTCGATCCCGAGGCCGCGTGCGCCGTACTTTTTGGCGGCCAGGATGTTGATGCGGCCATCGCCCGATCCCAGATCAATGACGTAGTCCTGCGGACCCACTTTGGCGATCTCGAGCATGCGCTCGACCACCGACGGCGCGGTCGGCACGTAAGGCGCGGCAATTTCGGCTGCGTGCCCATCGCCGGCGGCCGCCAGCGATGCAAATACCGCGAGAAACCAGCGGCGGGCGCAAACGGCGAGCGGAGAAATTCCGCAGCGCGCAGCACCCGGTACGGCAGCGTTCAGGTCCATTTGAACTTCGCTGACCCGCGTCGCCGTGGGACAGTCCGGAAGATTGAGCCGCGAAAGTACGCGCGGCGGTCGAGCCTGTCAAGTCCTGCGCGACGCGCCAGCGGATCCGGAGAGCAACTCGCGGCAAATCACGCGCGCGCTACCGCGTAAACGTTACCGTGACCCGCAATCCTTTTCCACCGTCGCCTTCGCTCAAGCTGACCCTGGCGCCGTGCAATTCCGCGATGCGCTTCACGATCGAAAGGCCGAGACCACTGCCCGTCTCGTCGCTGCCCAGAATGCGGTAGAAGCGTTCCCCGACCTTGCTCCTGTCCTCCGGCGCGATGCCCGGACCTTGATCCGTAATCGTCAGCGTCGCCGCTGCCTTGCTGCTTGCGGTTTCCACGCGGACGGTGCTGCCTCCCGGGCTGTAGCGCACCGCGTTGTCGATCAGGTTACGCAGCGCAATCGCGATCAGCCCCGGGTAGCCTTGAATCTCCACGCAGGGACTTTCCGCCAGCTCGATTTCCACATTTCTGGACAGGGCCATGGGCGCCACTTCCGCGATCGCAGCGCTCGCGAGCGCATGCAGATCGCAGCGATTTTTCCCGTCCCGAAGCTGCTCGGGTTCGAGCCGCGCGAGCGTGAGCAGCTGCGCCACGAGGTGCGTGGCGCGGTCGCAGCCGGCGATGACGTTATCCAGCGCATGATAGCGCGCGGCGTCATGCGTGGCGGCGCGTGCGACCTGCGCCTGGGTCCTGAGCGCCGCCAGCGGCGTGCGCAACTCATGCGACGCATCGGCGGTGAAACGCCGTTCGTTCCCGATCAGTTCCGAGACGCGGCCGAACAGCCGATTGAGGCTCGCGATCAGCGGTACGACTTCCGCGGGAACTCCAGCCGCGTCCAGCGCGATCAGGTTGCCCGGCTCGCGTTGCGCGACCTGGCGGCCTAGCGCGGCGAGCGGCCGCAGCCCCCGCGCGACATTGAGCCAAACCAACAAGCCGAGCGCAGGCAGCGCGAACAATAACGGCAGCACCAGGTTTTTCGCGATGCTTGCCGCAATCTCTTCGCGCGCCTCGTACCGCTCGCCGATTTGCACCAGGTAGCGCCGCTGAGGGTCCCAGGTGCTGAAAATGCGCCACCGTTTGCCGGCGATCACCGCATCGCTGTAGCCTTCGTCCCGCCGTGACAGGCGCTCGGCGGGAGCGCTTACCGAGCGCAGCCGCAAGGTGGTGCCGCGTTCCCAGATCTGGAATACCACGGTGCGGCCACGCTTATGCAACTGCGGCGCATGTTCTACGTCGATCTCCTCCAGCTCATGACCCATTTGCGCCACGAGCAGCGACGCCGATTGCGCGAGATGCGCATCGAGCAGTTCGTCGAGTTCGTGCCGCGCATCGAAATAGCTGAACACCGCCGTCGCGAGCCACGCTAGCGTGATGCTCGCGAGCAGCGTCACGAGCAGACGCCGCTTGAGCGAGAACGAATGCGCGGCTTTACTCATGCCCGGCGCGCGGCATCAGGTAACCGACGCCGCGCACCGTCCGGATGAGTTCCGGCGCGAGCTTGCGGCGCAAATGGTGAATGTGCACTTCGAGCGCATTGCTCTCGATTTCCTCCCCCCACGAGTAGAGACGTTCTCCGAGCTGCTCGCGCGAGAGTACCCGGCCCGCATTGAGCATCAGCTCGTGCAGCAGCGCGAACTCGCGGCTTGAAAGTTCGACGGGCTCGCCGCGAAACGTCGCGCAACGCGCGGCAGGATCGAGATCGACCTCTCCCACGCACAGCCTCGGTGCGGCCTCGCCCCGCGAACGCCGGACCAGTGCGCGCAACCGCGCCGCCAGCTCATGCAGGTCGAACGGCTTGACCAGATAATCGTCCGCGCCGCAATCGAGGCCCTTGATGCGGTCCTCCACGGTGTCGCGCGCCGTCAGGATCAGCACCGGAACCTTGTTTCCCGCGGCACGCAGGCGCCGCAGGAGTTCCAGCCCGGTAAGCCGCGGCAAGCCGAGATCGAGAACCACGGCCGCGTACTCGCCCGTCTTCAGTGCGAGCTCCGCGGCGACACCGTCCTTCACCCAATCGACGCTGCAGCCGGCCTGTGAGAGGCCGGCCTGCACGCCGTCACCGAGCAGCTTGTCGTCTTCGACCAGAAGTATCCGCATCCCCGCACCGCCACGGATTTACCCGTGCTCACTGTTGGTCTTGTGGTGGCGAACGGAGGCCGTATCGGGCGCCCCGCTCCACGGCGCCGGCAACAGATCCGCGCCGCCGGCCCAATACCCGAGGGTCGCGAGCAGCAGCGCCGCCGCGACGAACGCATGCTTCGTGCGGATGCCATCGCGCGGACGACCTTGCTTGTAGCCGCTCAACATGGCTGCGACAAGATTCTCGCGGTGGATCAGGCTGCTCAGAATGACCCCGCCGATGTGTATCAAGACCAGGCCTAGCATCGCACCGGCCGTGCCTTCGTGCAACTCCGCGAGCCATTCGCCGCCGATTTCATTGTAGCTGGCGTAGCCGGTAGCGCCCACGAGTATCACCATTGCGAGCATCGCGTAGATGGCCCAGCTCCCCGCCGGATTGTGGCCCGGGTAGTGCTGCGGCGAGCGCGTCAACAGCGACCTGAAGTAGCGCATCACGTTGCGCAGGCCCAATGGGAACGAACCGAAACGCGCGTAACGGGTGCCGACGAGCCCCCACATGAGGCGGAAAGCGATCAGGCCCAGCATCGTATAACCGAGCGTGACGTGGATGTCGCGATAACGTTCGGACTCGGCGGTCAGGAACGCTCCCGCGAAAGACACGGCCAACAGCCAGTGGAACGCGCGCGTCGGCAGGTCCCACACGAGTATGCGTTTTTTCTCCATGGCAATTTCCCTTTAGCGTGGAATGCGGATGCCGCGCTCGCTGAAATCGCCGCGCTCGGCGGTGGTGTGACACGCGCCGCAGTTTGCCGGCGTCTTGACGGCGGCGCCCGTCCAGACCGGAGCCTCTACCTCGCGATGCTCGCGCCGGAACCACGGCGCTTCGGTGATACGCACCGTGCCGGCAGCGACGGCGGCGCGCTTGCCGCGCGCGGCATTGCTTTCGAGAAACGCGCCGATTCCGGCAGCGGAGGCGGCATCGAGGCTCGCGTCGGCGCCGAAATGCTTATCCAGCTCCGACATGACCCGGCGCCACGACGATGCAGGCAACAGTTGCGGCGGATATGCGATGTGGCAGCTTCCGCACTCGGCCTGCCACTTGGCGTTGGTAACCGGCGGCAGCCTGGAATCGGCCGCCGCGTCGTGCATGAGCAGGACGAAAGTCATCAGCACAGCAGAGGTCCAGACGGTTGTGTCGAACACCCGGCGCTTGGTTGTGTTGTTCATGGCATTCTCCTATTTCCCGAGTGACATCAGGTAGGCAAGTACGTCGCCCTTCTCCTGGGCGGTGCACGGACGGCCCAGCACGTCGTTGCAATTACGGCTGAACCACTTGTCGGCCTTCGCGGCATCGGTGAACCGCTGGGGATTCGCCACCGGCGACAGCGGAGCGATATCCTTGGCGGTCTTCGCATGCCTGCCCGGCCCCGCCGGATTCTGGGTATGGCAGGATGCGCAGCTCCAGTCGTTGCCGTGCGTGGTGTTGAAAAACTGCCGCCCGCGCTGCGCCGAAAACCCGGTAAATCCCGGCACGCTTGCGCGGGCTGCGGTGTCGAAATTCTGCTGCAACTCCGCCGGGGTCACGGCCGAGGCCGACAACCCGGTGAGCTCCAACGCCGCTGCAAGAAGCAGTCCCGATACCAATCTGGTCGTACGCATGTTGCCTCCCTCAGTTGACAATGATGGTGCGCACTCTAAAGGCTGAACCTTAAGGATTGATTAACATCGCGCCGGCATTGAAGAAATACGGTGGATGCGGCGGCGGGGCGGCCTGCGGCAAGCCCGATTGTGTGTCATACTATGAGCGTTGAAATTCGCGACCTTATGCCGAAAATAATGCGACCCGTTGCGCTGGTCTTTGCCGCCGCCGTGCTCTCCGCCACGCCGGGAATCGCGGCCGAGCATGCGTCGACCGCGGCGTCACCGTACCGGTTGAATATCGAGCAGCCCGGAATCTATCGGCTCAATGCGAAGGTAACGCAGGCACCCATCCCCGAACCTGCCCGCGAACCCCCGATCCCATCGCTCCTGGCGGATAAACCGTTCGCCGCCCAGATCCAGAACGCTGCGCGGGAGGCGGCTGTCGACCAGGCGCTGGTACACGCGGTGATTTTCGTTGAGTCCCGATACAACGCCGCGGCACGTTCGCCCAAGGGCGCCATCGGCCTGATGCAGGTGCTGCCGGAAACTGCCGCGCGCTACGGCGTGCCCAATCCGGCTTTTTCGCCCGAGGCCAACCTACAGGCCGGCACGCGTTACCTGAGCGATCTCATGCAGTTGTTCGACAACCGCCTCGATCTGGTGCTCGCCGCCTACAACGCCGGGGAAAACGCCGTGCTGCGCTACGGCGAGCGCATTCCGCCTTACCGCGAAACCCAGCTCTACGTGCCCGCGGTGCTTGCCAAGTACCGCGAATGGCAGCAGCTGCCGCAGCCGGTCGTGGTCAATATCCCGGACCGCATTGAATATCTGGCGGGCACCCGCCTCGATCCGAAATCAGCCGCCCGGCCCCGATACTCGTTCTGAGAGCGTCTAACTTCGGCCGTAGGTGTCCTCGTAGCGCACGATGTCGTCCTCGCCCAGGTACGCACCGGACTGCACTTCGATCATCTCCAGCGGAACCTTGCCCGGATTCTCGAGGCGGTGGCGGGTGCCGAGTGGAATGTAGGTTGACTCATTTTCCGAAACCAGGAAAGTCTCTTCCCCGCGCGTCACGCGCGCCGTACCGCGCACCACGATCCAGTGCTCGGCGCGATGATGATGCATCTGCAGCGAGAGCGCGGCGCCCGGATTGACCACGATGCGCTTGACCTGAAAGCGATTGCCGGCGTCGATGCTGTCGTAATAACCCCACGGCCGATAGATCTTGCGGTGCGCATCCGCTTCCGTGCGGCCTTCGCGCTTGAGCCTCGCCACCACTTCCTTGACCTGTTGCATGCGGCTCTTGTGCGCGACCAGCACCGCGTCCGGCGTCTCCACCACCACCGCATCGACGAGCCCGACACAGGCCACCAGCCGCGACTGCGAGATCGCCAGCGTGTCGCGCGTATTCACGGCCATCACGTCGCCGCGCAGCACGTTGCCGTCGCTGTCCTTGCCGTCGATCTGCCAGAGCGCGTCCCACGCGCCCACATCCGACCAGCCAGCGGCAAATGGAATCACCACGCCGTCCCCGGTTGCCAGTTTTTCCATCACGGCGTAATCGATCGAATCCGCGGGGCAGGCGGCAAATGCCTCTCGCCCCACGCGCAGAAAGTCCCGGTCCGAACTGCGTGCCCCAAAGGCCGCACGGCATGCCGCTACGATCTCGGGCCGCAGCGCGCCCAGCCGCTCGAGCCAGACCGAAGCGCGCATGACGAAAATGCCCGCGTTCCAGAGATATTCTCCGGACGCGAGATAGCGCTCGGCTGTTGACGCATCCGGCTTCTCGACGAAAGCGTGTATCATCCGGCCGCCGCCCGGCCCCGCCAGAGCCGCGCCGGCGCAGATGTATCCGTACCCGGTCTCGGCGCAGGTGGGGCGGATGCCGAAAGTCACCAGCTTGTCCGCTTCGGCATAAGTTGCCGCACGCGCAACCGCAGCGCGAAACGCCTTGACGTCATTGATGATGTGATCGGCCGGCATTACCACCAGTACCGGATCGTCACCGGCTTCGAGCGCGGCGAGCGCCGCGAGCGCCAATGCCGGCGCGGTGTTGCGGCCCACCGGTTCGAGCACCACCGCGGCCGGCGTCACGCCGACCTGCCGCAATTGCTCCGCGGTGATGAAGCGATAGTCCTCGTTGCCCACCACGATCGGCGCGAGCACCTGCGTGCCGGTGCCGGCGAGTGATGCGTCGATGCGGCGCGCCGTTGCCTGCAGCATCGTCTCCTTGCCCGTCAGCGCCAGGAGCTGCTTCGGGTACTGCTCGCGCGACAGCGGCCACAGGCGCGTGCCCGAGCCGCCACACAGGATTACGGGTTGCAGCTTCATGCCTGATCCTCCGCGGTCCAGCGCTGCCAGCGCCAGGTGTCGGCGCACATCGCATCGATATCGAACTCTGCCTTCCAGCCGAGCGTCGCAAGAGCGAGCGTCGGGTCCGCATAGCACTGCGCGATGTCTCCGGGCCGGCGCGCCACGATGCGATAGGGCACGGGTTTGCCACTCGCGGCGGCAAATGCCCGCACCATTTCCAGCACGCTGTAGCCGCGCCCGGTGCCGAGATTCACCGTAAGCACGCCGCGGCGATCGCGCAGAGCGTTCAACGCCGCAAGGTGGCCGCGCGCGAGGTCCACCACGTGAATGTAATCGCGCACACCGGTGCCGTCCGGCGTCGCGTAATCGGCGCCATATACCGGCAATTCCTTCAGCTTGCCGACTGCAACCTGCGCGATATAAGGCATCAGGTTGTTCGGAATGTCGTTCGGATCTTCGCCGATGAGGCCGGAGGCGTGCGCGCCCACCGGATTGAAGTAGCGCAGCAGCGCGACGCGCCAGCCGGCATCGGTTTTCGCCAGATCGCGCAGGATTTCCTCGATCATCAGCTTCGAGCGGCCGTAAGGATTGTGCGCCGACAGCGGAAAATCTTCGCGGATCGGCACGCTGGCGGGCTCGCCATACACCGTCGCCGACGAGGAAAACACCATCGTCCGGATGCCGGCTTCAGCCGCGCACTCGAACAGCGCCACGCTGCCCGAGACGTTGTTGTCGTAATACGCGAGCGGCTTCGCCACCGATTCCCCCACCGCCTTCAGGCCGGCGAAGTGAATCACGGCTTCAAAGCGATGCGCGGAGAAAAGCTGCCGCAAAGCGGCGCGGTCACGCACGTCGAGCTGCGCGAACCCGGGCCGCCGGCCGGCGATGCGCTCGATGCGGTCGAGCACCGACGCTTTGCTGTTGCAAAGGTTGTCGACGATGAAGACTTGATGGCCCGCCGCCATCAGCTCGACGACCGTGTGCGAGCCGATGTAGCCGGTGCCGCCGGTGATGAGGATCCTGTTTGACGCGGGCATCGCTCGAGAACTCATAATCGACCTATTCGGGAGCCGGACAATCCTGAAGAGCCATCTTCAATTCGACCGGGTCTGATCGTGCGCCAGAACCGGCTCCACCAGCAGCGGCGGACAGTGCAGGTAATTAGTGGCACGGCGTTTGGAGGCGATGTCCCGCCACACGCGCGCCACCTGCTCGACGGTCAAACCGACGGCCGGTGCCACGGTCTCGGCAGGTATGCCATGGTTGCAGGCATACAGGCAGAGATCCATCTGATTGTAGGGAAGCGAGAAATAGAATTCGTCCTGGGTCTGCGCGAGCGACCACGTATCGGTCGTCGGCGGCCGGGCGCGGATTTCTTCCGGGACTCCCAGAAATTCCGCCAGCTGGTAGACCTGGGTCTTGTAGAGGTGCGCGATCGGCTTGAAGTCCGCCGCGCCGTCGCCATTCTTGACGAAAAATCCCTGATCGTATTCCAGCCGGTTGGGCGTGCCGGCAACCGCGTAGTTCAGACGATCGGCGTGATAATACTCGATCTGTTTGCGCGAGCGCTGCTTCATGTTGGTGGCCGCGACGATCCCGAGATAGATATCCAGCGGCAAGCGCAGCTTCTGCATCCGCCCATCGGGCGATTGCACCACCAGCGAAGTGATGCTGTATCCCTCGCCCCCGAGGACGTTCGCGATCGCGACCTTGCAGCCCCAGCCCGGGCCAAACCCGGGAACCAGTTTGCGTATGAAATCGTCCCGCCGCGCGTAGCAACCCGCCGCCGCAAGAACCGGCTCAATGTCTTCGGTCACGCTCCGAACGCCGAGCTTATCTGCCATCAGCCGACCCAGCCGGAGGCTATCCTTGTCCGAGTCTTTTTCCGGCATGAATACAACCAGGACCTTGTCCGCGCCGAGCGCGTCAGCGCAGAGCGCCGCTGTCACGCTCGAATCGATCCCACCGGACAATCCGACGACAACTCCCCGGCGCCTCAGCGTGCGCAACACCTGGGTGCGAATGGCGTCGCTGATGCGACGGACTTCAGCAGCCGCATCGATCCGCAATACGTCAGCAGAAAATCCCGCCGCCGCGACGGCCGGACGCCGATCGGCGGAATCGGATGGTGGCGGAACGGGCTTGCTCATTTGGCCGCCTCCAGCGGCTGGGCGTCGATCAGGCGGCGGCTGATCTTGCCGCTGTCAGTCTTGGGAAGCGCATCGCGAAACTCGACGAACTTCGGGATCATGAACTCTTCGAGGTGTTTGGCACAATGCCGGATGACGTCCTGCTCCCTCATGACCGCATTGGTTGAAACCACGACGGCTTTGATGGCCATGCCGAGAATCGGATCGGGCACGCCAATCACGGCGGCCTCGCGCACGCCGGCGAGTGCATACAGCACGTTCTCGATTTCCTTCGGACTCACCTTCTCGCCGCGCGTCTTGATAATGTCGTCCTTGCGGGCGACGAAATAAAGAAAGCCCTCCTCGTCGGCACGAAACAGGTCCCCGGTATGCAGCAGCTTTTCCGTTAAAAAAGCAACCCGGCGCAGCGCGCGGTCGGTGGCTTCGGGGTTTTCCCAATAGCCTTGCATCACGTGCGGGCCGCGGATGACCAGCTCGCCGACCGTGCCGGGAAGAACACGCTGGCCCGCGTCGTCAACCACGTAGGCCTCGGTGCCGGGAATGGCAACACCCACCGAGCCCGGTCGTCTTGCCAGCTGCTCCGGGGGCAGATAGGTGCAGCGCTTGCACTCGGTCACCCCGTACATCGAGTACAGCCGCGTCCGGGGAAAAAGCTCCTGCAGGCGCATGATGTGCGCGGGCGGCAGCGCGGCGGCCGTGTTCGTGATGTAACGGATATGCGGGTAGGCGCCGGGTTTCAGGTCTTTCATCTGCAGCAGGATTGCCGCCATCGTCGGCACCAGCGGGAAGCCGGTGACATTTTCGGCGGCAATCCTGTTGAGTATGGCCTGGGGAAACGCAAACGATTTCTCCAGCACGAGGGTCGCCCCGACCCGCATCGCCATCAGCACCTGATACAGGCCGTAATCGAAGGAAATCGGAAGAACGTTGAGAATGATGTCGTCGGGCGTATTTTCGAGATAGGTGGTGATCGAGGTCGCGGCAGCCACCACATTCTGGTGAGTCATCATCACGCCCTTGGGAACGCCGGTCGACCCCGACGTGTAGATCAGCATGGCCAGATCGAGATCGATGCCGGCGACATCGGACGGCACTGCGCCGGGATCGGTGAGCGCGTCTTCGAACCGTATGCCCCCAGGCACCGCAGGTCTGCCCGTGGCGCCAACGACGACGGCGAGTTTTACCGAGGGCGCTTCCGCCATGGCGTCGCGCGCGACCGGCAATAGCGGGGCGAGCGTGATCACCGCCGCAGCCCGGCAGTTCTTCAGCATGTAGGCAAGCTTGTCGGCTTTGGTGGTCGGATTAATCGGGCTGAATACGGCGCCCGCTTTCAACACTGCGAAGATGCCGACGACCGCCTCCCAGCGATTGTCCATGAAGACGACGACGCGATCGCCGCGCATGACGCCGTGGCGGCGCAGCGCGGCGGCAAGGCGATCGGATGCGTCATCGATCTCCCTGAATGTCAGTCGCCTGTCGCCGGCAACGACCGCGATTTTTTCCGGAAATTGGCGACTGCTGTCCTCGAGGAATTGCTCGACGCGCATGGCTATGCGGTTTTTCCCTTGATGTAGCCGGCGATACTGCTGATGGAATCCAGGTTCTCCGGCACGATATCGGCATCATCGACTGCGAGGCCAAACTCGGTCTCGAGGAATGCGACCAGTTCCAGAACGCCGGTCGAGTCGATCACACCGGCGTCGAGTAGTGACTCCGTGTCGCTCAACGCGGCGCGATCCTCACGGAACAGAAAATTATCCGTGATGAACTGGCGGATTTTTTGTTCGATATCGGTCTGCACCTCTGCCTCCGGTAAGATATTCAAGCTGCCTTCGATGATACCCGCGGCAAGCCGCTGGCGCGGAAAAACTGTTGCCCGAGAATCTGGGTCGAGAGTATTCCCACAAACGCCATGTTGTCACGAAAACCTACGAACGACCCGCTGCCGCATTTGCGGACGAGCTTCTCGACCGCGCGCGGCTCAAACAATCCCAGCGCGGAAACCCGGTCGGGGGCGAGCATTTCCGCCGCAAACGCCGGCGCCTGCGGTCCGGTAAAGGACTGGCTGTCCGGCGCCCGGTAGGGCTGTTTCGGACGGTCCGCGATGGCCGCGGGAAGCAGGCGCACTGCCGCCTGGCGCAGGACATGTTTCTCGCGCAACGTGCGCAGTTTGAGCCGCGGCGGAAGACGGGCGCCAAACTCTATCACGCGATGGTCGAGAAACGGAAAGCGGCCTTCGACCGAGTGCGCCATTGCGACCCGGTCGCCTTGCGACGACAGAATGTAGCCGGGCAGCAGATACGTGGTCTCGAGATATTGCTCCTGCGACAACGGATGCCAGCGGCCGAACTCGGGAGGCAGCCGTTCGCGCAATTCAGCCAGCGCATCGTAGCCACGCAGCGTGTCCCGCAACTCCGCGGAAAAAAAATTCTTGGCGCCAACGGTCGTGCGAAACCGGGGAAGATACGCGAACAGAGGATCTGCCAGGTCGTCGGCTGCGGTGGAAAAGAACGCCTCCAGATATTTCTGTGACTGGTTCTTGAGCGCCGGCAGATAGGGGTAGAGCCGCTGCAGCAGGAGCAGCCGCCGGCGGGATCCCGGCTGAGCCGCGCAGAATCGCCGCACCTTCGCTTCCTTGAAGACGTCGTATCCGCCAAACACCTCGTCGGCGCCCTCACCGGTCAATACGACCTTGAATCCGCTGGCGTGCACATGGTCGGAGAGTGCGAAAAGCGGCGCCGGTGCGGTGCGCAGGATCGGCCGCTCGGTATGGCGGATGACCTCGGGAAACATCCGTCCGATATCGGCTGCCGTGCAGGTGACGGAGGTGTGCTCGGTCGCGAGCGCGCGAACCATTTCATCCTGAAACGCGCTTTCGTCGAATTCCCCCGACTCGAATTTCACGGAAAAGGTGCGCAGCCGCTCCGGCGCGAGTTTCTTCATCATTGCAGTGATGAGCGATGAATCGAGTCCGCCGCTGAGATAGGCTCCGACCGGCACATCGGAGCGCAGCCGTATCCGCGTGGCATCGAACAACAGCGCATTCAGATCCTCAGCGATTTCGCCCTCCGCGCGACCGTCAAGCGCTTTTTCGTCGCGCGCTTCCGGGAAGGATAACCGCCAGTAGGGGCGCACCTGAATTCCCCGCGGACCCGCAATTAACACATGGGCCGGAGGCAATTCAGAGATGTTCCTGAACGGGGTGCGTGAGCCCAGCGGAACCCACATCGTGAATATTTGATCGAGGGCGATGGGATCGATCTCGGCGGTTATTCCCGGCGCTTCGAGCAACGCCTTCACTTCCGATGCGAAATAAAGGCGTCCACCATGGCTCGTGTAGTACAGCGGCCGCACGCCGGCCCGGTCGCGCGCCAGCATGAACAGGTTCCGGCGGCTGTCCCAAATGGCGAACGCGAAATCGCCATTGAACCGCGTGACGCAATCCGCTCCCATTTCCTCGTAGAGCTGGAGAATCACCTCGGTATCGGAATCGGTTCGAAAGCGCCGGCCGCGCGCAATCATGTCGCGGCGCAGCTCGACGTAATTGAAGACTTCGCCGTTGAATGTGATCCAGATCGTGCCGTCTGCATTCGCCATCGGCTGCTGGCCAGTGGCGATGTCGATGATCGAGAGGCGCGCATGCGCGAACCCCACGTCGCTGTCGGCATGGACACCCTTGGCATCCGGACCGCGATGCGCGAGCGTGCCGATCATGCGCTCGAGAATCTCGAGCGCAGGAACCGGCGTATTGGAGCGTCCGTAATAACCTGCGATGCCGCACATCGGCAGAGCCCTTCCCGACCTAGGCTTTCAGACGAATTTCCCGTGAATCAACCGCGTCCACGTCTCCCCGGCCAGGCCAGTCACTAACGCGTTGCCGGCGCGGATTGCATCAAGCAGTTCCGCGTTCCTGGCGTGGATCGTCAGCGACGCCACATGCTTGAAGATGCAGCCGTTCTGCTGCAGGGCGTCGAGCAAGTCCGGTTGAACGCGCCCCCGCACCGCAGCACAACCGCGCTCATTCGCGTCGGCCAGCAGGCATTTGACCACGGTATCGGCGTTTTTCGGCCCGCTGAATATCTGCAGCACAATGGCCATGCCGCCCGGCTGACCGTAATAGAGGTAGCAGCCCAGAGGCGTCCCGTTCCTGGCGCGGACAACCCGGCTGATCAGTTCGCCAAAAGGGTCCTTGCGCACTGCTTGGGAGAGAAACCAGCGCAGGCTGGCGTCGTCCCACGCCGGAGCAAGTTCATAACCTGCCGCAAATTGCCGGATCAGCGCCACCAGTTCATGCGTGCCGATATCGGCCCTCTCGACCCTGGGATCGACCGGCTCGATCCGAAAGCGGCGCGATTTGGCTGCGCCCAACAGGGTATCAGCCGCAAATCCGGGCGGGCGCAGCAAGCCCGCCAGCCAGGTCGGCGGCTTGAGCATCGCGACGCCGAATTGGGCGGGACGAAAAACACGCGCCCAGTCCATGCTGTAGACCGGAGCGGTACCGCCCCCGAGACGCTGCCACATGCGCTGCGCCAGTGAATTCGCGGATTCGCTCATCGACAAGTCCTGCGGACCGGTGAGGAAGGAACGCAGCAGACGTGCTCCCGCCAGGGGGTCCTGCTGCGGGTTGTCAACCATCAGCGAGCCCACCAGCGCGGCGCGCAACTGCGTTCCCCGGTGAGTCATCCGCAGCGGCAACACCCCGACGAAACCGTTGACTCTCCCGTCAGCAGACACGCTGACTCGCGAGGCAAGTTCCGGGTCTTGCCACGGATGTTCGAAATACAGACTCTTCAGGTAGGCTTCGAGCGTGGCCAGATTGCATTTCTCGCCGTTCCGCAGGATCCGCTGGAACAGCGCGGCGACAATCGCGAGATCGTCAGGTCTGCATTCCCGAATCCGCGCGTTACTCTTGACGGTGATGCCCATTAACACCTGCAATCGGGTGCGAACCCCGGTCTGTTGGCAACCACGACCGGTCGCGAATTTTTTGCCGGCCTCACGTGCCGGATCATTATAGCCCAGCGGCGCGGGCGCCGTGGCATTCAGGACGTCCTGACCTCCATCGGGAAGACGAACGCCGCTAGCGCCTGAAGAATTTCCGCAGAAAATTCTGCGTCGGCGAGGAGACCAACGCCCATCCCAGAACCACGCCCGCCGCGTTGATCGCCATATCGGAAAATCGGAAGTGCCGATAGCCGATCAGGCCCTGGGCGATTTCCAGGACAATACCCGAGGCCACCAACCCCAGAGCGATCGTCCTGCGCGTGGCAAATGCCTCGTAGCGTCTCCCCAGCCAGAACATGAGTGCGGCGTAGGCGATCACGTGCCCGATCTTGCGCACCCAATAACCTTGCCTGGGAGTGAGCGTGAACGCCGGCGCCACCATCAGTTCTATCGAGATTGGCGTCAGCGAAAAGTAGACTATGAAAACAAGCAGCATCCCCCCGAGGATCAGCCAACGCAGTCGAGCGAGGAAATTCGATTTGGGAGCTCTCACGGGTTCCATGTTCGAGGCCTATTGTACCGTGCGGGAGGCACGCGAACCAGCAATTGCTATACTAGCCTGCAGCGCTTCGAAAAGGACTGCGCACCGGCGTTTCGCGACTCATCATCTGCCCGACAAAATCATGGACTACAAGCGATTTGCCGACACCGATCTGATGCTTCCGGATATCGGGATCGGTACCTGGTGCTACGCGGGGGGTATTGAGCCCTTGCGGGCCGGCATCGCTCTGGGAGCAGTCTTTCTCGATACCGCGGAGATCTACGGCACGGAAACCGTGGTCGGCGAGGCAATCAAGGGCATGCGCGCCCGGATATTCCTGGCGACCAAGGTCGCGCCCAAACATTTCAGACGCGCCGACGTGCTGCGGGCCGCTGACGACAGTCTCAGACGGCTGGGCACGGATCACATCGATTTATATCAGCTCCATTGGCCGAACTATACGGTCGCCATCGATGAGACGATGGGAGCGATGGAAGAACTGGTCGATCAGGGAAAAATCAGATTCATCGGGCTGAGTAACTTTGCATTGGACGAGCTCAAGCGCGCACAGAAAGCGCTGAGCAGGCACCGCATCGCGGCGAATCAAGTCAGCTACAGCATTGCGAACCGGACGATAGAAAGGAATCTTCTGCCGTATTGTCAGCAAGAGAACATTACCATCATCGCCTACAGTCCGTTGGGCCACAACCTGTCTTCTCTGGCCGAAAAAGATCCGGGGAAAGTCCTGCAACTCGTCGCGAAAAAAAATGGCAGGACGGTTCCACAGGTGGCGCTCAACTGGTGCATTTCCAGGCCGGGCGTGGTCGCTATCCCCAAGAGCGATCGGGTCGAGCACGTCAGGGACAATTGTGGTGCATCGGGTTGGCGCCTGCCGGCGGAGGATATGGAAATGCTGGATCGCGGGATCATTTACCGCGACCGCAGCGGTGAATGGATCACGTGGCGGCGGGCCGCCAAATACTGTCTTCAGAAATTGGGGCGCGGCCTCGGGTGACCGCTTGCCGCGCTCCGGCGCTCCAAAATCAGGCGGCTAGACATGCGCGAGCACGGCGCGGATCGCCCCCGTGGAATCTTCGATCGCGAACCGATCCGCGTACGCCGGATTGCGCGCCAGCCGGTCCATGATGGCCGGTCCCTGGCCGAGCCCGACTTCAAAAGCCAGCCACCCGCCGCGGCGCAGAAACCGGGGGGATTCCGTGATCATGCGTTGCAGGATTTTCACGCCGAACGGACCTCCATCGAACGCGAGCGACGGCTCGTGGCCGATAATTTCCGCCGGCATTGAACCGACTTTGCCACTCGAAATATACGGCGGATTGCCGACCAGCAGGTCCACGTTCCTGTCGAATTCGCCGCTGGCGAACGGCGCCAGAAAATCACCCTGCCGGAATTCCACGCGCTGGCCCAGACCGAGCCGCGCGCCGTTGCGCCGCGCCAGTTCGACTGCCTCGGTCGACAGGTCAGACGCGTAAACGCATGCCTTCGGCTCATGGATCGCCAGCGCCAGCGCCAGGTTGCCCGCACCGGTGCAGACGTCGATCACCCGCAGCGTTGCCTGGGTTTCGGCCATCAGCCGCAACACCGCCAGCGCCGCCGAACCCAGCAATTCGGTTTCTTTGCGCGGTACCAACGCAGCCTTGCCAACCTCCAGTTCCATGCCCATGAAGCGCTGCCGCCCGGTCAGATGCGCCAGGGGAACACCGGCGAAACGCTGCGCCAGGCGTTCGCGCAATCCCGCGACCGCGGCCGGATCGAGTACGGGCAGCGGAATTGCGGCGGCGCGTTCCACCGACAGTGGAACGCCAGTGGCCGCCTGCCAGAGCGCGCGCAACGTGCTCTCGGCGGTCTCCTCGGGTTTGTCGTTGAGGATCTGCAGTCGGCCTGCCGTCTCAGCCAGCAACTCCCTGTACAGTTCTTCGTTGGCCGGCGGCAGGCTGTACCCCGCAGAAGCGTGTAGGGCCGACGCGCCGACGGTCAACGGATTGTCCCGACCATACGCGGCAAGCATTGCGGCCGCGGCTCCTTGCTCTCCGGCCAGGGCGCACAGGCGCTCGATGCCGAGGGCGTCGAGTTCGGGCAACGGAACATTACCTTTCGGTGGCGGCGCCCAAACGGACCCGGCAGCCGCATGCCACATTTCGCGCGCCAGGCGATTGACCTGTCCGGGCGGCCGGGCACTCCGCTGCGACTCGAACGCCAGTATCCCGACCAGATAGGCAAAGAGGTTGGCCTGGCTCAAGGGATGCGATTCCCGTGGCCCAACATCAGTTGGCGACACGCACCCAGAATAAACAGGGTATTGGTCACCAGGTAGCGCTTCCACAAACGTCCAGGCTCGGACCACAGGCGGTGCAGCCACTCCAGGCCGTATCGCTGCATCCACAAGGGCGCCCGATTGATGACGCCGGCGTGAAACTCGAACGCGGCGCCAACGCCAAACATCACCGCGCGAATTCGGCCCCGGTGCGCTGCCATCCAGGTTTCCTGCTTCGGACAACCGAGGCCGACGAACACCGCTCCGGCTCCGGATTCGTTGATGCGCGCCACGTCCGCGGCGTCCTCTTCCGCCGTCAGTGCGCGAAACGGCGGGGAATGGGTACCCGCAATACGCAATCGAGGAAACGCCTCCCGCAGCTTCGCGGACAACAACGTCAGCGTCGCCTCGGTGCTGCCGTAGAAATAAACCGCCTGGCTGCGCGCCTCAGCCAGCTCAAAGTACCGCCACATGACGTTGGCGCCGCTGATCCGTTGCTGCCCGTGGAACCCCAGCCGCCGCAGCATCCAGGCCACCGGCATGCCGTCGGGCGTCGCCATATCCGCTTCATTCACGACCCGCAGAAAATCATTGTCCTGCCTGGTCGTGACCACCATATGCGCGTTGCAGAGACATACGTAGCGCGATTCGCGCGCCGCCGCCCACGCAGAAATGCGCGCCAGCACCTCATCCCAGGTCAGCGCATCGACAAAAGCGCCGAGTACGTAAGCGCCGCGCCGGGCGTTTTCACCGCTCGCGGATTGTCGGCCCGTCACGCGCCGCCCTCAGATTTGCGCCGCGCTGCTGCGATGGCATCGGCATAGATGGTCATGAGCTGGCGGTAATTCGCCTCCGGCGTATATTTTTCCTGATACTCGCGTCGCGCGTTTGCGCCCATTTCGCGCATCGCGGCGGGATTTGCCTCGGCCCACGTCAACTTCCGCGCGAGATCGTCGGCGTTGCCGGCCTCGAACAGCAGACCGGTTTCGCCGTCGCGAACGATTTCCGCCATGGCGCCCAGCCGACTCGCCACCACCGGAGCACCGCAGGCGAACGCCTCCACGATCGTGCGGGGAAAATTCTCGTAACAAATGCTCGGCACCACCAGACAGGACGCCTCACGCATGCGGGCATAGACCGCCTCCGGATCCTTCCAGCCGAGCAGACGAATGCCCGGCGAGGCCTCCAGCGCGGCCTGCTCCGGTCCCGTGCCTATGACGTCGAACACCGCGTGTTGGCGCATCGCAGCCGCGCGGGCGAGGACGCGCGTCCCTTTTTCGATCGACAAGCGGCCGACGAACAACGCCCCCGAACGCGTCCGCTCCGCTTCAGGCGCCGGCCCATCGACAAAATTGGGCTTGACCGCAATTTGCTCGCCCGCCAGCCCGCCTGCAATGAACTTGGTGCGGCTGAACTCAGTCAGCGCAATGTAACGGCTCACCTTGCTGCGGTAGGTGCCGATCGTTCTGTGCACGCCGAGCATCGACGCGAGAACCGCAGTCTTCGCCGCTGATCGGTGATAGCAGCGGTGCAGAACGCCTCGCCAGGGGAACTTGCCGAGGCAGTCTTCACACACGTGGCCATTGCGCAAAAACATCGCCTGGGGACAAAGCAAGCGGAAGTTGTGCAGCGTTTGCACGACTGGAACCCCCGCCCGCGCAGCGGCCGCATACAGCGAAGGGGAGATCAGCGGGAAAGTATTATGGGCGTGGACCACGTCCGGCTTGAACGCCGCAACCCGGTTGGTCAGTTCGGCAATCGTGTGCACTGACCAGATCGCCTGAACCGCCGCCGCAGGTTTCCCGATCCGGTCGATCTCGTCATAGTGGCGCGAAAACAGCTCGACCTCGTGGCCGTGCCGTTGCAGCAGCGCGATTTCGGCATCGACCACCGAGTCTTCCCCCCCACGGTACTGGTAGCCATTATGCGCCACCAGAACACGCACGCGCTTGTCGAAGGTATTTTTCAAGATCGACTGGAAAAGAAGGCAGGTCAATCAGCGGCTATTCGCGACAGCATACCGCAGCAATTCGCGATTGTTCAGCCTGCCCTCGGCCGGAATGCGCCCGGCAGCATAGCGCAGGAAGCTGTCCAGCTGCCGCCATCCGTCGAATCTTTCGAGCTCCCACGAGTGTCCCCAAAGATGAAACACGCCGCCGCGCGCGCACACCCGGTCGAGCAACGCGCACAGGCGGGGCATGAGCTCCTGATTTGTCACGGCGACCCAGAACAGGCTGCTGCGCCGCCGCCACTCACCCTGCTTGAGCAGATTTTTCACGAATACGCTGCGTTCGTGGGGATAAAACTGGATAGTCGTCGGCATGCAAAAAGGATCGGCCGGCAGCATCCGGTGAAAGTTTACGACCGTTCGGGCGTAGTCAAATCCGGCATCGACGACCATTTGCCGGTGCTCCAAGGTGTAGCGGCCACCGGGATAACAAAACCCGCTCACTCGCTGCCCGAGGATCTGCTCGAGCCGGGTTTTCCCCCCCTCGATCTGCCTGCGCGCTTCTGCCCCGTCCACGGTCTGCAGGTAACAATGGTCGATCGTGTGCGAGCCGATCTCAAACGCCTGCCCAAGGCGCCGCATTTCCCCGGAAGTCATCACCGGCAGGCCCTCGCGATTGGACAAGGGCATGTAAAACGTGCCTCGAAACCCGTGCGCGGACAGCAATTCGGCCACACGCGCGTCGAGCGGATGGCCGTCGTCCCATGAGGTGGTAAAGAGGGCCTGGTTGTCCACGCCGCCATCCTAGTGAATCCGTGCGTTCTTCGCAAACCCGGCGGCAAAAAATCCGGAGCCTGACCGGAAGAAAGCGCGCTCGGGCTTTTCTCACTTATAGCAGATGGCTCTTACGCCCCCGTACAGGCCCGCGAACTGCAGCGTTCTGTGAGCGAAACGGGAACGCACCGAGTCGGCTGTCAACGGAGAATACCGTATGTATTTCGTCGCCCGAAACCCCGCGGCGAGCGCCATCCTGTCCAACGCCGGGTAATTGAAAAAGACGAGATGAAACGGCTTGGCCGCCTCCCGCCATCGGCTCTTCAGCAGCCTGGCCAGCAATCCGTTCGTACTTGGCGTGGCGATGTAAGCCCTGCCCTCCGGGGCCAGCAAATCCGCGAATTTTTCAAACATGACCCACGGTTTCGACAAATGCTCGACCACTTCGACCGCGACGACAAGATCGCATGAACCTTCTTGAACTTCATCCAGCGACGAGAACAAGCTGAATCCGTATTTACGCCTCGCTTCCTCGCGCGCGTTCGCCGACGGCTCGCAACCGGTCGCACGGTAACCCCGGTCCGATAACAACTGTACCAATTCGCCAGTGCCTGCGCCGTAATCTAACACCCGTGCCGGGGGCCTGAGCATCGATCCGATGAAATCCGCATGGTTGCGCAATGCGACACTTCCGGAATCCATGTCAGTGTCGCCGCTGACGATCTTGTCTTGCGAATAACACTGCGAGTACATCTCGATGAGATCCGCCTCCCCCGGCATCGTCCTGCGATAGACCAGCTCGCACGAACGGCATTTGAAGAATTCTCCGCCCCAGTCTACCTGCGCATTGGAATTGCAATAGATGCATCGAACAGTCATGGGGATTCCTTGTCCGCCGAATAGCTCCGTTCAGTCTAGCAGGAAACATCGGCGCGACAGCGTCGCCGCCGGGACCGGGATTCGATTCCGGCGGCGAGACGACGCGCCGGTCGCTCAAGCCTCCCTTCCCGGGAGGTAGTCCATCGCGTAGAATCGCCACGTCCCGGACTGCCGAAAAACGGCACGGGAACAATGGTTGCAGGCATTATTCGATACCACGCAAGTTTGCGGCCCCGCATGAGTGATCAAGCGAATCCAATATGGATCTGATGGACAAACAGCGGGATTTCCACGACAGGATGTACGCCGAGGGCACCCGGGCGCATTTCCTCCTGAATGACCCGCTCGTGGATTACGTGACGCATTGGCGCCTGCGCGAGGCTTTTCGACGCCTCACGGCCGCCGCCGCGGGCCGCATTACTGGGAACAGCAGAATACTGGTATTGTGCGCCGGCGAAGGCGCGGAAGGATCCGTCCTGTGCGACATGGGTTACCGGGACGTGACCATTTCCGACATTTCGGACGGCGGCGTTGCCGCGGCGCTCGCGCGGGACCCGCGCCTGAAGGGGCTGGTGTTGAATGCCCTGAGTCCGGCGCTTGAGGACAATGCCTTCGAGATCGTGCTGATACAGGACGGCCTTCATCATTTGCCGAGCCCCGTGCAGGGGTTTACCGAGATGCTCAGGATCGCGTCGGCCGGCGTCGTTTTTCTGGAACCCCATGATTCGCTGGTGGGACGGCTGGCAGGCACCCGCTGGGAAAAAAATGATGAGGCGGTCAACTACGTTTTCCGCTGGACCCGGACACTGGTGCAGGATGTCGCGTGCAGCTACCTTGGCGCCGAGTCATTCCGGAATTTGAGTTTCTCGTTCTGGCACCACAATATCAAATACCATCGCCTGGGCGTAAGACTTGGAGGCGGCACCGGGGGCATCAACTTAATCCGGGCGCTCAAGTTCACGCTGGACAACTTGCTGGGCAGATATGGAAACCAGTTTTGCGGATTGATTCTGAAACCCTGATCATCCGACAGCCCGGGCCAGGCGGAACTGCAACCGGCGGATCTCACGCAACCGTTGTTGCGCGCGAGTGCTCGCCGATCGCCTGGACGTAAATCGCCACCAACCGTTCGTAGTTGCGCGCAGGCGTGTACTTCTCCTCGTAATCGCGACGGGCCTTCATACCCAGCTCGCGCATGGCCGCCGGGTTTGCCTCGGCCCAGGCCAGTTTCCGCGCGAGGTCCGCCGCATCTCCTGGCTCGAACAACAGGCCCGTTTCGCCGTCCCGGATGATCTCAGCGATGGAGCCCAGCCGGCTGGCGATTACCGGCAGGGCACACGCGAATGCCTCGACGATAACGCGGGGGAACCCTTCGTACCAGAGGCTCGGCACCACCAGGAAAGCCGCCGCCCGCATCCGCTCCGCGACCTCAGCCGGTTCCAGCCACCCGTGAAGGCGTACCCCCTTATGGACGCGAAGCCGCGCGTCCTCAGGTCCGACGCCGATGATATCGACGCCGCTGCCGGGCATGCGATTCAGCGCATCGAGCAATACCGCAATACCTTTTTCCCCGGACAATCTGCCGACAAGCAATCCTCCGCTTCTTTCGCCTTCCTTGCCACGCGGCATATCGACAAAATTCGGCTTGACCGAAATCCGCTCTGGCGGCAGGCCGCCGTCAATGAACTTGCGCCGGGAGAATTCGGTCTGTGCGATGTAGCGGGTCACCTTTTCGCGATAAGTGCCCATGGCGCGATGGATCCCGAGCATCAATGCCAAAACGGCGGTTTGCGGCGCCGATCCACGATAGCAGCGGTGCACGACGCCGCGCCAGGGGAACTTGCCGAGGCAGTCTTCACAAACACGGCCATCGCGCAAGAACATCGCCTGGGGACAAAGCAAGCGATAGTTGTGCAGCGTTTGCACGATCGGAACCCCCGCCCGAGCGGCAGCCGCATACAGCGAAGGAGAGATCAGCGGAAAGGTATTGTGAGCGTGAATCACATCCGGCTTGAAGACCGCAATCCTGCGCGCCAGATCATTAATCGTGCGCACGGACCAGATCGCCTGAACCGCCGCCGCAATTTTTCCGATCTGGTCGATCTCGTCATTGTGGCGCGGAAAAAGTTCGACCTCATGGCCGCGCCCCTGCAGCAACCGAATCTCGGCATCGACTACCGCGTCTTCACCGCCGCGTTGCTGGTAAGCGTTATGTGCAACCAAAACGCGCAGCGGCCGCCCCGGGGTCAGCGCTGACATTACGCGGCCCGGGCGAGTGATGCAAGACACGCGTCGATCACGCCTGCTGCTGCCGCGTTGTAATTATGGCCCGCCACCAAACGCAGCGAATTGCGTGAATACTCCTGGTACAGATCGTCGTCGATAAGCAACCGTTGCACCGCAGCTGCCCACTCTCCAGGGTCTGAGGCCCTTACAAAAGCGTTCACGCCATCCTGAATAATTTCCCCAACCGCACCGGCGAATGGCGTCGAAATAACCGGCAGCCCCGCAGCGCAGGCTTCGTTGGCGACCACACCCCATGGGTCCCACAGCGTGGGAAACAGAAATATCCGGGCCGAACCGTACAGGCCGGGTAGTTCCGTCTGGGTCGCAAAGCCGCGGATGTCAATATCGACTCCCGCCGCGCGCGCCGCCCGCGCACGCAACTGCGGTTCCAACTCACCGCTGCCGACGAACAGGAGAGAAACGCGGCGCCCCAGCAATGCCGCGGCCCTTTCTGCCACGTCGATCGCAAACAGTGGCTGCTTCACCGCAGTCAACCGGCCGCAGAACATGAGATCGCAGCTCTTGGCCTGACTCCGGGCGTCCCGAAAGCGCTCGTTATCGACACACAGGTGCGCCTTGAACAGCCGGTCGTTCTCTATACCATAGGAGCGAAACAGCTCGAACGAACCGTCGCTCGCGCCGATGAAAGCGCCGCTGCGCTTGAAAATGAAACGTCGCAGCCATTTGTGAACGATGGTGTAATTCCGCTCCGACACCAACGTGCCATCGGTCGAAGCGATGTGTTTGCATCCATGCCACCACGCATAGGCAAAAGCATACAGGTGCGTGGGATTGAAGCCCGTGGTAATGACCACGGCGGGATCAATGGATTTCAACTGCTCCAGTACGTCGAAGTTATTGTGCACGTAGCGGCCATCCCAGGTAAAGTATGACTCGCGCAGTACCACATGATTGAACGCCATCTCTTGATAGTCCCAATGGCGATCCGGCTCCCGCTCGGCGCAGAAAATCACGATGAGGTCGATGCGGCCGTCAGCAACTATGCGATTGTAAACCGGCACGCGGTAAGGCGCCGGGATGTTGGTAACCAGCGCAACCCTGGGCACGGATTGGGAAGGTTGGCGCGCCGGGTTGCCCGGCGCCTGCTGGATTCCGTTGCTGGAATGAATCACCACATCAGCCGCCATTCGCGGCGCGATACCGCAGCACTTCGCGATTGCTCAGCCGCCGTTCCGCCGGAATGCGCTCGGCGGCATAGCGCAGAAAGCTGTCCAGTTGCCGCCAGCCGTCGAATTCCTGCACCTCCCTCGAATGCCCGCACAGATGGAACACTCCGCCATGAAGACACACGTAATCCAGCATGGCTTGCAGGCGGGACATGAAATCGCCCCCGTTCCCCTGAAAAACGGAAAACAGCTCCTTCCGCCGCCCCCATTCGCCACGCCGGATGGATTTCCTGACGAGCACTCTGAGCGCCTTTCCCAGTACAGAATGAGCAGGGGTGTATTCCTTGGGAAAAAACTGGATCGTCGTCGGCATTCGAAAAGGATCAGCCAGCAATGTCCGGTGAAAGTTTGCGATCGTTCTGGCATAGTCAAATCCGGCATCGACTACCATTCGCCGGATCTTCCCGGTGCATTGCCCCCGGGGATAACAGAAACCGCTCACGCGATACCCCAGGACCTGCTCGAGCTGGTTTTTTCCTTCCACGATCTGCCTGCGCGCCTCTGCCACGCCAACGGTCTTCAGGGGGCAGTGATCGAGCGTGTGCGAGCCGATCTCGAACCCCTCCCCCAAGCGCCGCATTTCGGCCGCGGGCATCACCGGAAATCCCTCGCGGTTCGACAATGGCAGATGAAACGTGCCCTGAAACCCGTGCCGGGACAACAACTCGGCCACTCGCGCGTCGAGCGGATGGCCGTCGTCCCAGGAGGTTGTGAAGAGGGCCGGGTTTTCCATGGAGTTCTCGGTGGGACTTGATCCGATCATATTCCAGCCGGGCCGGCGTGCCGGCGACTGCGTAATTCGGACGATCGGCGCGATAGTACTCGATTTGATTGCGCGCGCGCCAGTTCCTCCGCCGGCAGGACGCTGAACCGTTGCTCGCGACCCGACCGCAGGAAACCGCATCGAAACCGCTTGACCGATTCCTGTCTACGCTCAATCCTGTTAGCATTCTTCAAATGCCAATCCTCAAGTGGTGGCCATGAAGTCACGATACCTCCATCGTAACCCATTCAGCGATCAGTCTTCTCCCGTTTCGTCCTCCTGGAAATAGTGCCATTGAGCTCAGCATATGACAACCAATGATTGCATTGTGCGGGAAGTACAATTTTCGGATTATGCAGCGGTACGTGACGTGGTGATCAGGAACGGACTGGCCACTCAGTGGCCGATGGATTGCTGGGTAGGATTATGGCAGGAAAATCCGGCTATGCCGCAGAACCAGCCTATGCCGATCGGCTGGGTGCTGGAGCAAGCGGGCGAGATTGGTGGCTATCTTGGCAATATTCCCATGCACTATCAGTTTCAGGGTAAACGTTTGCTGGCCGCAGCGGCACACAAGTTTGCGGTCAATGTTGATTACCGGAGCCAGACGCTTCGACTGGTGGCCGCTTTTTTTGCCCAGAAAAATGTCGATCTTTTTCTTAATACCAGTGCTAACGCGCCTTCCGCGTCTGTGTTCCGGATGTGCAAGTCAGAGCAGATTCCCCAGCCTGATTACGACAAGGCGCTCTTCTGGATAGTCAATACGAGCGGACTCGTTGAGTCCGTTTTGCGCAACCGCGGGTATGGCTCAGTGTTAGCCACTGCCGGTGGTGCGGTCCTTACGCCCGCCTTGAAAATTGACGGTCTATTGCGCCGGCGCGGTCCGTTGGCTGGTTCTGCAGCCCTGGGAACCAGTGTGCTGGAACCGCACGGCATCGGAGACGAATTCGACGAGTTCTGGCAACGCACCGTGGCGGAGCGGCACCAATGCCTGCTGGCGGATCGCTCGCGGCTCGCGTTGCGCTGGCATTTCGGCAATCTCGGGGCGGGCGCACGGCAAGCGAAGTTTGTCTGCGCCCGGCGCTCGTGCAAACTGGTCGGGTATGCCGTGCTGATAAGCGAGGATTCCCGGGGCAGCGGGCTCAGGCGAAGTCATATAGCCGATCTGATCGCGGAGAATGACGACCCCCGCGTGATCGATACACTCCTGAATGCGGCTTTTCGACAGGCGCGCGCGGAGGGTCGCCATATACTGGAACTGATCGGTTTTCCAGCGAGAATCAGGAATCGCCTTGCTGCGGGGCATGCCTACACGCGGCAACTTCAATCCTGGATGTTCTGGTACAAGGCGGCCCCGAGTCTGCGGGAAAGATGCAAGGACGGAAATGTCTGGTACGGCTGTTTGTACGATGGTGATGCCAGTTTGTAGGCAACGGTAGACAGCGATGACCGAACCCATCCGTTGGCAGGTCGGCGACAGTCGGGTATTGACCCATCAATTTACGCTTCAGGAACTCGACACATTTGCGAAATTGACGGGCGATACCAATCCGCTTCATGTCGATGCCGCCTTTGGAAAACGTGGGCCGGCAGGCGGTCAGGTCGTGCATGGCATGCTGGCGGCGGCGTTTGTATCCACCCTGATCGGGGTTCATATCCCGGGCCACGGTGCGCTTTGGACCTCGTTTCAGATCAATTGGCGCAAGATGATACGCATCGGCGACACCTTGCGCTTCGAGGCACGGGTAAGCGCGGTGCAGGCGGCGACACGCACATTGGATCTGGTAATATCAGGCGTGAGTGATGCATCCGGGGAAGTGTATCTTGATGGCACAGCGAGGGTAATGATGATCGGCGAGCGTCAGGAAAACCGGCCGTCGGATTTGACTGGCAAACGCGTGCTGGTAACCGGGGCGAGCGGAGAAATCGGTGGTGCGATTTGCCGGGCGCTGGCTGCAGTCGGTTGCCGGCTGGTGATGTGGGGGAGAAATCCGGAGCGCCTGCAACAGCTGGCCGGTTCGCTGGGCGAGCATGCGGCATCGTTTCATGCGGTGGACCTGCACGACGATCAGCAGATTGAAGCGGGATTGGCGCAATCGAAGAACGAGGGCGGCATCGATGGTTTTGTTCATGCGGCTGCAGCGCCTTTGAATTTTGTTGAAGTTGGCGATCCCCTGAATCAAGGTTACTTGCACGCCCACTGGCAGGTTGAAGTGGCCGCGTTCCAGCGCATTGCACAGAATCTGGTGGCCAGTATGCAACCGGGAGGGTTCATCATCACCGTTCTGCCGCAGGCAGTCCTGGACGCGCCACCGCCGAAGATGTCGTCGTATGTCGCGGCAAAAATGGGGGCGTGGGGTCTGGTGCGCGCGATGGCGACGGAGCTCGGCCCCAAAGGGATACGCTGCAATGCAGTCTCGCCTGGTTTGATCGAGACGCCCTACGTCAAGGACATATCAGTGCGCGTAAAACAGGTTGAAGCAGCCAGCAATCCGATGCGCCGCCTTTGCCGCGCTGAGGACGTCGCGAACGCCGTGCAGTTTCTGGCAGGGCCGCAGTCAGCGTTCATCAATGGCGTCAACCTGCCCGTGACAGGCGGGGCGCGGATGCCGTAATTTCCGGGGACAGCGATTTATGCAGACCCCAACAGGATGGCCCGAGTCCGTAGCCGGACTGGTCGCCGCAGCAACCGGGACCGGCCGGATCGCCGCAATTCGGGAAGCGTTGAGCGCCATTCGCGCGCTGCCGCAGGCGCAGCAGGGGCGACCATTCCGGCTTGGTATCTGCCGGACCTTCACGGTGGAAACCCAGCTCGACGCCCTGACCCTGGGACTGGCAACGCTGCCGTGTCGCCCCGAGATCATCGTGGGAGATTTGGAAACCATCGAACAATTGCTGCTCGATGACAGGTCGGCGATGCTGCAGGCCGCACCGGATGCGCTGCTGGTGTTGTGGCGCCTGGAGGAGTTGCATTCCCGTCTGGCTTTCGAACACGACGCGTTGAGCGCCGAAGACCGCGAACGCGCGGCAACGGAGGTGATCAGCCGGATCGAGAGCTTGTGCACGCAATACGTAAAAGTCGCTGCTGCGCCATTGTTTCTGAGTACCCTGCCGCAGCAAAGCGCGTCCAGCGCAGGGATGAACGATATCTATTCACCTCATGCGCCGAGGCATGCCATTCTGCGAATCAATCAGACACTGCTGGAGTTGGCCGCGCGCAATTCGCAGATACATCTATTCGACTTTTCGGGCTGGGCGGCGAACGCCGGTGCCTTGGCGTTTGATCTGAAGATGGATTTGTACGCGCGCCAACCCATTTCGAGCCGCCTGCTGATGTCGTTCGCCACCGCGCTGGCGGACAGCCTCAGACCGTTATTGGTGCCCCCCGCCAAAGTGCTGGCTCTCGATCTGGACAACGTGTTGTGGGGGGGGGTGCTGGGTGAAGACGGCGTAGCCGGCCTCAAGATCGGTCATGATTTTCCCGGCAACGTGTACCGCCGCATCCAGTTACATGCGTTGGCGCTTAAGCGTCGCGGGGTATTGCTGGCGCTGTTAAGCAAGAACAATTCTGCGGACGTAGAACAGGCCTTCTCGACGCTGCCCGATATGCCGCTCAAGTTGGACGATTTCGCCGCGCTGCGGGTGAACTGGCGCGAAAAAGATGAAAATCTGTTGGACATCGCGCAGGAACTTAATCTTGGACCGGATAGCTTCGTATTCGTGGATGATCAGAGCTTTGAACGCGAACGCATGCATTTCCGCCTGCCTGAGGTGCGCGTCCTGGAGGCAAGCGAGGATCCGCTGCATACTTTGCAGGTTTTGACGCAATGTCACGCCTTTGACGCGTACCGCACCAGCGAAGAGGACAAGCGCCGAAGCAGCGATTATGCGGCGCAGGCGGCTCGGCGCAAGCTCGAATCGAACAGCCAGGATCCGAAAGCCTTTCTGTTTACTCTTCAACTGCAGGCGCGGATTGCCGAAGTCGAGGATGCGACCATACCGCGCGCAGTACAGATGCTCGGCAAAACCAATCAGTTCAACGTCACCACGCGCCGGCATACCGAGGCCGACGTGCGGCGCCTGCGGGCCGTCGGCGCCAATATCCTGCTGCTGCTCTCGCTGAGCGATCGATTTGGCGACCAGGGCATCGTCGGCTTGGTGATTGCGCTGGGCGATTCCGCATCGGGAAAACTGACGCTCGACAGTTTCCTGCTGAGTTGCCGCGCCATTGGGCGCGGTGCCGAGGAGGCACTGTGGTCAAGCCTTCTGGCGCGCGCATCGGCCATGGGCTATACAGAGCTGCACGCAGAATATTTGCGCACGTCGAAGAACCAGCAGGTTGAGGATTTGTTCGAGCGCCTTGGCATGGCAAGGCGGGAGGGTGGCAGCGAGGACCATCGCCGGTACACACTCAAATTGCCGTCGCACCACCCCCAACCGGCATGGATAGATTCGATCAGTGAGGGGGTCGTTGCGAATCGTGCGTAACGAAGAACAATTATTCCGGGTTTTCGCCGATGTCCTGAAGGTGGAGGCCGCAAGCGTTACGGAAACCTCGTCTCCCGAGACCACTCCGAATTGGGATTCGCTTGCCACGGTCAACCTGGTTGCGGAGCTGGAACAAGCCTTTGGAGTGCAGTTCGATATCCTCGAAATTGTCGAGTTTCATAGTGTCGGGATCGTCAAAAGCATTCTAATGGAAAAGGGCGTGACATTTTGAGCGCCGCTCCCGGCTGACCGGCCAACAGTCTGAGGACGACAGGGTTGACGCAGCCATCGACAGCGGTGAATTCGGAATCGGATTCAATTTCATTCTCCTGTTACGAGAATGAAATTCCGTCATTTGTCGAAGCCGGGCTGGAACGGTTGTATGGAAATCTCTACTCGTCAATTCCACAGTTGCGGGTGAGCGGGAAGCTGGACGACATCAGCACGTACGTGGTTCATAAGGGGCGTGAACTTGTCACCATCTTCCTGTTTCGCATCGACGGCCGCAGACTGGAGGTACTGAATGAAGTTATCCGAATTGAGGAAGAGGATATCAGACGCTTTGCGACATATGTCTTTTCCGGATTCGGCGCAATCGATGTCGTCTCGTTCCGGGCAATTCAGACGGATTTCAGGTCGCTTCCGTTCAAATACCAGCGATTCGAATGTCTCGAAGATATCGTCGTTCCCCTGCCCGGAAATACGGAGGATTACACCGCAAGCCTGGGACGGAGTACGCGCAGGAACTTGCGGAACTACCGGAACTCACTTATGCACGCGTTTCCGTCATTCAAGTTCTCTGTCTACGAGAAGGGCGCGATCGAACCACAGCATGTTCTGGATATCATCGAGCTGAACCGGGCCAGGATGCTCGACAAGAACAAAGTTCCGGGCATTGATGAAACAGAGGCGGCAAAGCTGATCTATCTGGCGCGGGAACGCGGCCTGGTTGGCGTCGCAACAATTGATGGCCGTGTTTGCGCTGGTGCGATCACTGTCCGCACCGGCGAAAACTTTTTCTTGTCGGTGCTGGCGCATAATCCCGCGTATAACGCCTACCGCCTGGGAAATCTGTGCTGTTATCTTACTATTTGCGAGTGCATCAAGCGGGCCGCCAAGGAGTTCCATTTCCTGTGGGGCCAATACGATTACAAGTATCTATTTTTGGGAGTCCAGAGAGACCTCCATTGTCTCGCCATATATCGTTCGCGCTTGCGCTACCTGCTAAACGCCGGTTTTGCGTTGCGCATTGCCTTCTTGGGATATATGCGGAGAGCGAAGGTTTGGTCTCATCAGGACACCACCATGTCAAAGTTTGCAAAGAGGATATTTGAAGCGGTGAGGAGCTTGAGACCGATCCGGAAGAAATAGCATGTTTATCGATGCCCGGGATTGAGAATGCCGGCCGGTACTAAATTGGGTGTCAGGTCGACAGGACAAGACTAGGGCGTCAGGCGCATCGGCGCGGGCGATATGGATATGGTGTCCGATCTGCCCGGCTCCAGTCGCCGCTTCGTTCCATCGAGCAACTCGATTTCGGACGCGCCCCACGCGCCGGGCACTCTGAACGGAACCGGCGATTCCGCCTCCGTCCAGACAATGTGCGCGCCAGCGCCTTCACGCCGGGTCATCGCGCAAACCCAAACCGGACCTTGTCGTCCACAATCCCTCATACGGCCTCCTTCGAGCCACCGCACTACGGTACCGAAGGCTCTGCCGGGCGGCTTCATGTTTTTCGAGTTCGGCTCGACCAATCCCATGGTGCCCCCGTCCCAGGAGTACCAGTAAAAACGTCGCACACCGGCGGCCCAGGAAACGATCAAGGCGCGCGCAAGATAAGCGGCAGCGTCATTCTGGTCGAGAACCTTCCAGATGCTGGCATCGTAGGATCCCGGTTCGATCCGCTGCTCGTTGTTTTGAATCAGCCAACCGGTTTCGGTGTTCCACAGGGGCTTGTCGCCGATTCCGTGTCTGGTCATGATGCCCTGCACCTGCCTTATCAGGGGAAGCGCTGTCTCAGGCGTTCCTTTGGGCACATAGAAATGGTAACCGACGATGTCGATGTATCGTCCGCCGCCTTTCTGCAGGAATTCGTCGAGCCACAGCGGATCGCGCCCCCCGCCCACTACCGACGGCGAAACCAGCCGATTGCCGGGATCAACCGCCTTGAGTATCCCGTATGCTTCCCGCGTGAGCGTCACCATGGTCTCGACGCTGCCGGAGTAAAAATCGCGGACGTTCACCTCATTCCAGATCTCGTAATCGCGAATTTTCCCCTTGTAGCGTTCTGCCACCCTTTGCACGTAGCGTTTCCAGTCCTCGATATCGCGCGGCTCGGCGGCATTGCCGGGCGAGTAGCTTGATTTTTCTCCCGGCCGAGCCGAAGCCCAGTTCGGCGTCAGGCCGAGCGGCAACAGGATGGAGGCGCGGGTGAGCTTGGCCATGGCGACGTAGCGGTCGAGGCGCTGAAAATCCCATTTTCCCGGCCCGGGCTGCAGTTGCGGCCACGCGACGTCCGCGTCCCACAACCGCCACGAACCGATGGGAACTGCAGGCCACCGTGTCGTGGTATCAGCGCGGTGGAAATGCATGCCGAAGTACTCGCGCGGAACGGGTTCGGCCGGCGACGCTACGGCCGCCCTTGCATCCGGGACGCCCGTCACGGCGAGCAGGATTGCAGCCATGGCCATGACGCTCGACAATGTTCGAGAAAGGATCATGCTCACCCCGGTATCAGCGTTCGCAAAACCGCCACCTCAGAAATCCCTCGATGCGCCCCAGGGACACGGAACCTCCAACGACGATGGCCGCGATACTCCTGGGCGGAATCAGGGACTTCAGCATAGGCGCCAGAAATCCGCGGCAGATGACATACGGCGACAGGCGATGTTTGGCATAGACCGCGCCCAGCCCGCGCGCCCGTCTGCGGATTTGACGGCACGCCTGCAACAGGTCACCTGACGGCACGGCGTCCGATATCGGATGATGAACCACGATGTCGGGGCAGTATTGAAGATCAAAACCATGCCGCAGCGCCCGAAAAACCAGCTCCGTTTCCTCCGAGCCGCCGTACCACTTCGACAGCCCGAGACGCGGATCGAATCCGGACAGCCTGACGAGCAGATCCTTGGTGAAGAACTGCGCGATCATGCTCGCTTTGACTTCGCGAAAGCGCCGCCACTTTTCCTCTGCAAGCCGGTGCGGTGGCGCGCCCCGTGGATCCTCTTCATGCCAGCGCGCCACGACCCCGTCGCACCGGTCCGCGGAAAATTTTTTCAGGATACCGCTCACCACGGATGATTCATACCAACAGTCGTCATCGGGAAAGCCGATGGCTTCATGGCGGGCCAAAGCGATCCCGCGGTTCCTCGCCGCGCCCTGATCCGGCGGAAGCAGGCGCTCATGCCGGATATCCAGCCCCGCCGCCCGCCCGCTCGAAACCTCCGGTTCAAGCCGGTCGTCCGCGTTCTGGTCGATGACAATGAGTTCGAATGCGCGCGTATCCTGGGACGCGAGCGAGCGGATCATGCGCCCGACTTCTTCGCGCCGGCCCACGGTCGCCATGACGAGCGACAGGTTCAACGCGCTTCCTTTTTCGCAGTCGCCCTGATATGCCACGCCAGACGCAGCCGTCTCACGACGTAATGCGCGCCATGATAGAGAGCCGAATAGGGCCCCCAGCCCGCGTGCGCCATCCGCACCTTGAAGTCCTCGGCCAGCGTCGCCATCTCATTGGCCGTCGACATGCTGCCGGCGTGGGCGCGAAACACGGTCAGGTGTTCGTCGATCTGAACCGGCTCCGCCACTGCGCCGATTCTCAACCACAGGTCATAGTCCATCGCGTACTTGTATTGCGGGTCAAAACCGCCAACGCGGTCGAACAGCGCCTTGCTGACAAAGGTCGCCACGTGCGGGATGAAGTTGCTCTTCAGCAGGCGCTGATAGCTGTAACGCGGTACGATATAGCTCTCGGGAAGGACTTGTCCGTTGCGGTCCTCCATCCACCGGCCGATCAGCCATTGCGCGCCACTCGCCCGCATCCTGTCCGCCACCGTGCGCAGGACACCCCCATGCAGGTAGTAATCGTCCGAGTGGAGGTGCGCAACGATATCGCCGGTCGCCAGGCGCAGGCCCTCGTTCATGGCACGGCTGATGCCGCCGCGGATTCCGGTGACGAACTTGACCTCCCGCGGAATGCGTTGAATGCGCTCGATGGTACCGTCAGTCGACCCGCCGTCAACGAAGATGTATTCGATCTCCGGGTAGTCCTGGGACAATACCGAAGCGATCGACTGTTCCAGGTAGGGCTCGCTGTTCCAGGTGCAGGTAATGATGGAAAACTTTGGCGTCGTTGGCAGCGTCATGATCTGATCGAACTCCGGGGTGCGCGGTAAATTGCGAGCAGGCGCTGTATCGCATATTCGACGCCGCCCGCACCATTCAGTTCCGCGCGAGTGGCATCCGTCGGCCGGAAATTCACCAGATCCTCGACCAGGGACTCCATGTCGGCATGCAGGCGCAGCTGATCAGCCCTCCTCGCATAGATCGCGAGTTCGGGAGTCCCCCCCCTGGCGAGAGCGAACGTGGGTTTGTCCAGCAACAAGCCCTCGAATACCGTGGTCGCGCAGGGCTCCTCCCAGACTGAGGGCACGACGATCCTGTCGGCATTCGCAGCAAGCCGTAGTGTCTCGTCGGGCGCACACCAACCAAGGAACTTCACGTGTTCGCCCTCGTAATCGCTGCGCAGCCGCGGCTCGTCCGGACCATCGCCAGCGATGGTAACGTGCATGCCGCGGGGCAACCGCGGCAGCAGCGTGCGCAAGAAAGAAGTGACCCCTTTGGGTGGCCAGAGTTTGGCGGCGACAAAAACTTCGACCCCGCTACTTTCCTCACGGCTCCGGGCTCGCGTCGCGGCCAACGCCGCGCGCAAACTTTCCAGATCAACGAAATTATGCACCACCGCGCCCCAGTCCGCCGGCCCGGCAGTCCGGGCAAAGTTACGCCGGAGCATTTCGGAAACGAACACTGTCTTGTGTCGCCGGAACGCGCGGGCAACATCGCGCCGGTAGCAGTCCACCGCAGATGATGATATCACCCGTTGTAACGAGTTTGGTCGCGTGGTGATGCACCCGGCGCAGTCCGCGGGATCGAGACGCGTGCAGACTTCGCCATCGCGGAAACGGATGTGTATGAGGCAGTCGCTTCCCTGATCGTGACGGGTCTGGACAAAATTCACGTCCGCCGGAATATAGCTGGCGACGTTGGGGATATGGCCGTGGTAATGGGTCACGTCGTAATCGCGGGCGCGCCGCATGATGCGGCGGGCAAAACACCGGGCCAGCCAGATTCTCTTCGGCGGCAGGAATACGCCGAGGCTATGCTCCTTCCACCCGGCCAGGTGGCCGCTCAGTTCGCCGAAAAACCGCCCGCCGAACTGCCCCTCGGCTCCCGCAACTTCGATTGGATGCTGGCTACCGCCGAGAAAGTCCACTTCGTTCCCGGCCCTGACCAGCGCCCGGGCCAACACCAACGCATGCTTGGCGAGACCGCCCATGCTGGGATAGGGAACATCCTCGCTGACGATCAAAATCCTCATCGTGGTGGCCCGGAAACTCTTGACCGCAATTTCCCGCGCACGGCGGCGAGAAGGGCGCGCCGGTGTGCGGCATCGAGAATGAAATAAAAACCAAAGAAAGCATAGCCAAAGGCGACCGCTGCGCCATAACCGAGAGTCGCCGAGAGCCCCAGGTCATGGCGCGGTTTGATCGCAGCAAATACCGTGAATGAAACACCGAGCGTTGCGAACGTCGCCAGATAACATTCGCGCAACAGCTCCCCCAGCCGGTAGGGTATGGTTCCGCGATGCACGTAGACGAGGAATGATGCCGCCATCACTACGGAGACGAGCAGGTGCCCTGCCGCAACGCCGACAATTCCCCATAGCGTCGCGAATACAAACGTTGCGACCAGTCCCACTACGGCGCGAAAAACCGAAAACAAGCCCGTAACGCGGGGATGCCCCATGCCATCCGCCAGCATCGACGGCAGATTGGTCATGGAATCGACCAGCATGGCCAGCGCCGTCAGGACCATGATCAACGCCCCCTGACGCGCGAATTCCTCGCCCATCCAGTAATGCAGGATCTCTTCGGCAAACAGGCAGGCCAAAACGACTATGCACGCGTTCAGGTAAAAAACGTAGCGCGTCGCTGAAAAATAGATCGCCTTCAGCTGGACGAACTGGCGCAGGGATTCGAGTTCACTCGCCGCCGGATAGACCACGCTGGAGAGCCGAAATGTGAGCCCTAGTACGCGGTTGATCAGCGTTGACGGAATTACGTAGTACGTCAAGGATGCCATGCCAACCAACGCGCCGATGATTAACTTGTCGGCGTGCGCATAACATGCGGCCGCAATCCCGCTGAGGTACGAGAAGGCGCTGAATGAAGCCAGCTGCCGGGCAATCGTTCGCGATGGCCATGACAGCCGGAAATCCGGAATCAGCCGCCAGCTCGCGGCTGCGGCTACCACCGCATTCAGCGCGCTCAGCACGACCCTCAGCAGGACGACTTCGTAGAGACCGTAACCGAGCCAGAGGATCAGCACGGTCAGCAAAGGAACAAGCACTCCAAACGCCGCCTCGATTTTCGCCGAAACGTCAAAACGCTGCAGTGACTGCGGGATGCTGCCGAGATAGACTTGCATCTGCCCGAACAGGAATCCAACGGCCGCGAGTTCCAGGGTACGTTGCGTCAATGACGCCAGGCTTTGGGGAACATTGAACAACTGCCTGCTCAGCCAGTCCGCCCCGAAAAAAATAAGCGCGCCGCCGATCATGCCGATCGCCAGATAGACCAATGCGCCAAAAGTAATCACCTGATACAGCTCGGACAACTGCGACGTGGCCCGGTACTGCGCCACATACTTGACCGACGCGGAAGTCACGTTGATGTCGATCAACGCGAAATAACCGACGATGGCAGTTACCATGGTCAGAACACCGTAATTCACCTCGCCCAGCCGGGATACGATAAACGGAATCGTGGCAAGCGCGACCAGCGCAGGTAACACCGCGCCCGACAGGTTGGCGAATGAACTGCGCACCAGTTGCCAGCTCATGGCTTGACGCCCGCCGTTTGCATGCGGCTGTGATATGCCAGATATGGAATCGCCAGTACCAGGCCGAACAACAACATCGTCCGGAATTCGATAACCGGGGTACCGACCAGCACATTGGGTATCGAGAACAGAAACCCGGCAAAAGCCGCTTCGAAGAAAGCGCGTTGCGCGGGCTCGATCATGCGCCGTTTTGCATGAACGAAAACGATATAACTCAGCAGGCCGCCCAGGAACAACGCCAGGCCGACCAGCCCGGTCTTGAGCCAGATATGCACGACTCCACTGTGCACGAAGTCGTAAACCCCGAAATGATAGGCAATCACCCCACCACGGAACTCGGACCATGTTCCGGCGCCGAGCAGCCAGTGATCGCGTATCGTATCGAACGCCATGAACAGTTCGCTGAAGCGCCCGGACGACACGTCACCGCTTCTGCCGCCGAACAGGTCAGGAAGCAAGGCGTCCAGGATGCCGCCCCGCGCGCCTCGAATCTGCTGCAACCTGCCCGTCACGATCACCCCCAGGCCGAGCGTGAAAACGGCGGAACCGGTCAGCAGAAAGGCCAGTCGCCTGGGTTTCGGCTGCTGGATGACGAACAGCGCCGCCGCAAGGGCGAAGCCGCCAATTGCCGTACGCCGGTACGAGAAAATGACGACGAGGATTTCGACCACCAGTAACACGCCGTAGAACCACTTGCCGGAAGGCTTCAGGGTCTTGCCGTCCCAAGCCAATCGCCAGGCGGCGTAGAACGCGGCAATGGTCGCGGTCAGGCTGTCGTTGATGTCAAAAAATGTCAGCTTAATCGCGATTTTTTCGTAACTGGCATAGACATTTATCGGATCTCCGCCGAAGAACGCAAAACGCACCAGGCCGAAAATCCCGCGTGCCAACACGCTGATCATGAACAGCTTGGTCAGCTCATCGAGATCGCGCGGATTGTCGAAAGCCTGCAGCAGGATAAACATCAGAACGCTCATGTTCAGGATATTCAATACGCCGTTGTAGGACATGATGCTGAAGAATGGAACGTCCGTCGCCAAACCGGCGATTACGTGAGCGGCAAAAAACAGATTGAACAACCAGAAAAACTTGGTCGCCCCACAGGGGGCTGCGGGGGTTCGCCGAAATGGGCCGGCCAGCACCATGGCCAGGGCGGTGCCCCAGAGGTAAAGATTTACGAACGAAAAATTGAGTTGCCCGGTGCCCCGATCGTAGATCGTGCTCGTCACCTCCAGCCGTCCCCAGGTCGACGCGGAAAAGAAAATCAGAACCCCAAGCAGCAGGTAAACCGGGTACTTCGGGCGGCTCACGGCAACGCCGACACCGACGACCGCTGCCAGCGTGACCGCCACCACGATGCCGGTTATTTCGCCATAGGCAACAATCAACGCGATGTTCATACGCTAAAACGAATCGCGATCTGCCATTAGCGTCAGGGGATCTCTGTTGAGCCGAGGTAAGCGGAGTAGGTCAGCGCTATCCCTGCCCTGAGCCCGATTTTTGCCTGCCAGCCGAATTCGCGCAGCCGTGAAACATCCAGCAATTTCCTGGGTGTCCCGTCCGGCTTGCTCGCGTCGAACGCCAGTTCGCCTTCGAAGCCAACCACCTCCAGGATGGTTTCGGCCAGTTCGCGGATGGTCACATCCGAGCCCATGCCGACGTTGTAGACGCCTTCGGTAATCCCGCGCTCCATAACGAAAACGCAGGCGTCCGCCATGTCGTCCACATGCAGAAACTCACGCCTGGGTTTCCCGGATCCCCAAATCTCCAGCCCGGCGTCGCCGCGCAGCTTCGCTTCGTGTGCCTTGCGCAGCAGCGCCGGCAGGACGTGGCTGTTGGCAAGATCGTAGTGATCGTTCGGCCCGTAAAGATTAGTCGGCATCACGCTCAGGTACTGTCTGCCGTACTGTCGATTATATGACTCGCAGAGTTTGACGCCGGCGATCTTGGCGATCGCGTAGGGTTCGTTGGTCGGCTCGAGCGGGCCGGTGAGGAGGTATTCCTCCTTGATCGGCTGCGGGCAGTCTCTTGGGTAGATGCAGCTGGAACCCAGGAACAGCAGGCGGCTCACACCGGCTCGATGGGCACCGTGGATGATATTGGCCTCCATCATCAGATTCTGGTAGATGAATTCGGCACGATAAGTGTTATTGGCCTGAATGCCGCCTACCTTGCCGGCCGCGAGGAAAATGTATGCCGGCTTTTCGCGTTCGAGAAAGTCGAAGACTGCGCGCTGGTCGAGCAAATCCAGTTCGGCGCGGCTGCGGGTCAAAATGTTGTCATGGCCGCCCGCCTGCAGACGGCGGACGATGGCCGAGCCCGCCATTCCGCGATGGCCGGCGACGTAAATTTTTGATGGCATGGCGAAATCTTCCAAGCGGTGAGGTGTACGCGTGCTATTTTGTGTAAACCACTATGACAGAATGGCCGCAGGGCCAGAACTCCCTTGGCAGGCGTCGGCCCAACACGCCCCCCAATATTCCGGACACTCTTGAGATCACCTTTGCAAAAACCGAATCGTGTCTCTCGACAAGACGCTTGCCGCGACCCAGGATTGCGCCCGCCATAACTGAAAACGCCCACTCGCTGTGAATATCCTGCAGCGGTTCGTGATGGACGATACTCAGTTTCAGCCCGAGCAGCTTCGCGATCTCGCGTAGCGTTCTGTCCGGCCACCGCGTAACGTGATGTGGCGGCATATTCAACGGGGCGTTCGCGGCAAATCTCAGAAATGAATCATCGCTGGGCACCACGATGACGAGTTTTCCGGACGGGCGTATACAGGCGGCGGCCTCCATCAGGAATGCACACGGATCGGCAACGTGCTCAAGGGACTGAAACGAAACCACAAAATCGTAGCGTTCCCGATGCGAGAGCGCATGGGCTTCGATTGATTCATTAATAACTTCCACACCCCTGTTCTGCGCCTTCCTGCGCGCCTCGATACTCGAATCAAGCCCGGTATATTGCACTCCCGATACCAAACGATCGGCAAATGCCCCTTTTCCAGCGCCGATGTCCAAAACCCTGGCGCCAGGGGCGATCATGTCTGCCACAAAATCATATTCGTATTTCGATTCCAGATAATACCAAGGCTGCTTCTGCAATTCGTCGTAGAATCCGCCATCGCCGGTAACCATCGGGGAAAAATACCGGAGTCCACAGGCAGCGCATTCGGCAAATCCTACCGACGCGGTATCCCGGAAAAGGCGACGCACCTCGATACCAAAAAATTCGCGGTACAGTTCGCAAATGCGGGGCGTCGAAATTTCCTCGTGCGGGCTATCCCCGCTTGCCTGACAAAGCGGACAGGCCAATACAGTCTCCTTCGTTTGATGCGCCGGGAGTTACGGCTCCTGGCGGAAAACAATGCTGACGCAAACGAGTAACCGGCAACGCGTACTGCTGCCGCGCAAACGAGACGCTCGTTACTCGTGATACGCCATGACACGATAACCGTGTTTATTGACCAGTGCGTCACGCTCGGCGATGCTGAGGTCCTCGCGGACCATTTCCTGCACGAGTTCTCCGAAGGAAATCCTGGGCGACCAGCCAAGCTTTTGCTTGGCCTTGCTGGGGTCACCCAGCAGGGTTTCTACTTCGGTGGGGCGGAAATAACGGGGATCGACACGTACGATGACGCGTTCGCCCTCTCCCACAGCCCCTTTCCCGCTCGCGGGCGAGGGGAGCAGGATGCCTTTTTCTTCTACGCCAGCGCCTTCCCAGCGGATGGTCATGCCGAGCTCGCTGGCTGCCGCATTGACAAAGTCCCGCACGCTGTACTGGCGGCCGGTGGCAATCACGAAGTCTTCCGGCGCGTCCTGCTGGAGCATGAGCCACTGCATTTCGACGTAGTCTTTGGCGTGGCCCCAGTCGCGCAGGGCATTCATATTGCCGAGATAAAGACACTCCTGCAGGCCGAGCTTGATGCGCGCGAGTGCGCGGGTGATCTTGCGCGTAACGAAGGTTTCGCCGCGGCGCGGCGATTCGTGGTTGAAAAGGATGCCGTTACAGGCGTAGATGCCGTAGGCCTCGCGGTAGTTGACGGCGATCCAGTAGGCGTAGAGCTTGGCGACGGCATAAGGGCTGCGCGGGTAGAAGGGAGTGGTTTCCTTCTGCGGGATTTCCTGCACGAGGCCGTAGAGCTCGGAAGAGGAAGCCTGATAGAAACGGGTCTTTTTCCCGAGACCGAGGATACGGATCGCTTCCAGGATGCGCAGCGTGCCCAGGGCGTCGGCATTGGCAGTGTATTCGGGTTCTTCGAAGCTGACGGCGACGTGGCTCTGGGCGGCGAGGTTATAAATCTCGTCGGGCTGGACTTCCTGAATGATGCGGATGAGGTTGGTGGAATCGGT
>Ga0082335_1001961_pt1 | contig 40530 bp, 54 predicted proteins | sample Subgrocontami58m_FD_72375 | JGI IMG/M metagenome (GOLD analysis project Ga0082335, IMG submission 72375) | Subsurface groundwater microbial communities from S. Glens Falls, New York, USA - GMW37 contaminated, 5.8 m (SPADES assembly) (version 2) ...
AGCCCAGAAAGAAAAGATGGAGACCCTGATACCACTTGCAGTAGAGAAGAAGGCTTCTATCATTGCACTAACTATGGATGAGAAAGGGATACCCAGAGACGCTGATTTAAGGGCAGAGTTAGCAGTGAGAATCGTTACCTATGCAGGGGAGTGTGGCATGCCAATTGAAAATCTATATATAGACCCGATTATCCTCCCTTGTAATGTGGCACAGCCACAGGCAGGACATGTCCTTGAGACTATAAAGCAGGTAAAACTCTTGTCTGACCCGCCGCCAAAGACAGTGATTGGATTAAGCAATGTATCACAAGGGACAAAGGACCGTGAGTTGATAAACCGAATATATCTAATAATGGCAATTACAGCAGGACTTGATGCAGCGATTATGGACCCAATGGATAATGATTTGATGGAAGCCATGATTACAGCAGAATTGTTATTGAATAAGAATATATATTGTGATTCGTTTTTAAAGGCATATAGAAAGTAGGGGCGACATTTATGACGCCCGTTGTCGCGGGTTTGATAAATCAAACCCCTACAAGTTGCCGCCGAAGGCGGCCTAATTAAAAATGCGTATATTAGCCATAGTCCAGGGTGAATGGGGCAAGAGAAAGGTCAGAAATATAAGGCAGAACGGCCCCTCAGACTGGGTAGTAAATGAACTCGTAATCCCGCCTATCCGTATGCCGTTTATAGACGAACCTGAGGAATTTTGTGCCGTTGAGAATATCCCGGATGCAGACCTTGTATTGTCCTTAGGTGAAGAGCCTGCAATCGTTGATATTATACCGGAGATTGTCAGGCGTTCAGGCGCAAAGGCAGTGATTGCCCCTGTAGATAACAGGGACTGGCTTCCAATCGGCAGTGTGAATCAGTTAAAGAAGGAACTTGCTGCATCAGGTATAGATTCTGTATTCCCGGTTCCATTCTGCTCCTTATCAGAAATGGATAGCAATAATAAATTCATAACCCTGTTCACCAAATATTTTGGCAGGCCGGTATTAACGATTTCCTGTAAGGATGGCAAGGTGGCAGAGGTTATTGTTGAAAGAGATGCCCCATGTGGAGATACGAGGCACGTAGCAAAACAGATTATCGGACTTCCAATTAGAGACGTTGAGGAAAAGGCAGGGCTTATACACCATTACTACCCATGTCTTTCCACAATGAAGATGGATGATGAATTCGGCGATACGTTGATGCACAGGGCAGGTCTGATGGTCCGTATCGCAGTAAACAAGGCACTTAGTTCAAAATTGTAGGGGCGACATTTATGACGTCCGTTGGTGCGCTAATTTAAAGAAAGAGGTCTGATATGCCATTAGTTCCAATGAAAAATATTTTGGAATCAGCAGAAAAAGGTAGATATGGAGTTGGTGCGTTCAATGTGAATAATATGGAACAACTGCAGGGGATAATGCGGGCTGCTGATGAGGCGAAGTCACCTGTGATTATTCAGGTCAGCAGGACCGCATTGAAATATACAGATAAGGATTACCTCGTTGCTATGGTAAAGGTAGCAGAGAAGAAATATCCGCATATACCGATAGCATTGCACTTAGACCATGGGACTACGTTAGAACTTGTCAAAGAGGTTATACCTTTGGGATTTACATCTGTAATGATAGATGGGTCATTAAAAGAGGATGAAAAAACCCCAAGGCCATTTGAGGACAATGTCCGCCTTACCAAAGAGATCGTAGACCATGCCCATAAATACGGGGTTACAGTGGAAGGTGAGTTAGGTACGCTTGGTGGCATAGAAGATGGACTTGCGGCAAGTAAGGTAATCCTGACTGACCCAAAGGATGCAAAGACCTTCGTAGAAAAGACCGGGGTGGATGCGCTCGCATTAGCAATAGGAACATCACACGGTGCATATAAGTTCAAGGCAACACCAAAATTAGCAATGGATATTATAAAAAAGACACATGAATACCTGCCAAAGATTTATCTTGTCATGCACGGCTCATCCAGTGTCCCACCGGAACTCGTTAGCGAGATAAATAAATATGGAGGAAACGTATCAAAGGCAATGGGCGTCCCTATCCCCATGATACAAGAGGCGATAAAATTAGGAATAAGGAAGATAAACATTGATACTGACGGCAGGATGGCATTCACAGGGGCGATAAGGAGATATTTCCATGAACACCCAGAGGTATTTGACCAGAGAAAATACTTAGGCGAGGGAAGAGAATCTATATACAAATGGGTAAAGAGCAAGATGATAGACTTCGGCTCATCCGGCCATGCAGGTGATTGAAGAGAAGTGTAAAAGGAAATAAGTTGACAAATAAGTGCCAATATGTTATACTTATAGTAGGAAAGGAGGTATAACAAATATGGCAAATATCAAGACTGCAATTTCGATTCAAGAATCTTTATTCAAAGAGATAGAAACCATGTCACACAAGATGCATGTATCACGCAGCCATTTAGTTGCAATGGCAGCAAGAGATTTTCTCCAGAGGTATAAAAATCGTCAGCTCCTCCAAAGACTAAATACTGCCTATGGTAATGCGCCTGGTCTGGATGAGAAAAGATATATAGAGAAAGTCAGAGCCAGACACAAGAGACTTGTGGAGGGAGAGTGGTAATAAACCAAGGAGATGTATTTTGGGTTGAACTTGGCGAACCATCTGGTTCTGCACCTGGCTATCGTCATCCGCACGTTGTTATTCAAAACAACATTTTCAATCACAGCCGTATAAATACAGTTGTTCTCTGTTCTATTACATCTAATCTTGAACGAGCAAAAGCGCCTGGTAATGTTTTACTTTCAAGTGGCGAGGCAAATATACCGAAGCGTAGTGTAGTAAACATTTCCCAAATTGTTACTGTAGATAAGTCTGACATAGTTGAAAAGATTGGAACTCTCTCACCTAAACGTATGCGAGAAATCCTGGACGGAATTCAGTTATTGATAGAACCCCGAGAGGTTGAATAACTTCGGTCATTTGTAAATCTATGGATCGGATACAAATAAATTAGTGAGAAGAGGGTAAAAGGTATCTGATTATGGCATCTCGGAAGGGGATGGGGTGGATGCCGAGGTCGTTTTGCATCGCTGATACGTCGCATACATTGTCTTCATTTAACATAATTAACTGTTCTCTTGTCACAGGAGGGGTGGGTAAGGTCCGTTCCATTAGCCATGCAACAGGCCTGAATATTCCTGTTGGTATGTGAAGTAGTAATATCTTTTTGCCCAAAACATCTGCTATTATTTTAAGGATTTCGTTGAACGTCAGGGCTTGAGGTCCTCCTAATTCATATACCTTGCCCAGTGCCTTATTACTATCTACTGCTGTAACGAAAGATGTAGCCACATCTTCTACGGATATAGGCTGCATCTTGTGATTGCCAGAGCCTATGACAGGAATGACAGGGCACTTTCGCATCATCCCTGCAAACATATTGACAAATTCATCCTCAGGACCGCAAATAATTGATGGCCTGAATATTACATAGTCTATTCCGCTATTTCTAACAGATTCTTCTGCCTGCCATTTGGTCTTGTGATACCTGCTCACTGCATTAGCCCTTGTTCCGAGTGCACTCATGTGAATGAACCTTTTAACCCCGGAGTTTTTACTTTCTTTCAGTATATTAACTGTTCCTTCATAATGGGCATTCTCAAATGTTATACCTTTACTTTCTCTAATGATTCCGACTAGATGTATGACCGTCTCAATCCCTTTGCAGGCGCCATTCAAAGAGGCTATGTCAGTTACATCGCCTGGATGAACTTCAACCCCATAGGATTCTAATTTTTGGACATTAGAAATGGACCGAGCAATACATCTAACCTTTTTTTGCTGGTCCATTAACCTCTTAAGGATATGTCCACCTACAAAGCCTGTCGCACCTGTTAAGAGTATCATATTTCCGTTGGTTGCCTAACAGGGGTAAACAAACAACTGGTAATCAACCAACCCCTGAAAGGCAAACCCTGCCAATACACTACTTTACCTCTATCTTAATCTTCTTTCCTCTTACCTTCTCGGATTTGGGCATAGTGACACTCAAGATCCCATTCTCATATTTTGCCTCTGCCTTATCAGTGATGACTCCCACAGGCAGGTCTATGATTCTATGAAATGAGCCATAGATCCTCTCACTATACCATACGTTGCTCTCTTTAAATTCTTCTTTGGTCTTCCTCTCTCCGCTAATTGTAAGCCTATTTTCCTCAATAGAAAGGTTACACTCTTTCACACTGATTCCTGGGAGTTCTACCATCACAATTACATCTTTGTCACTCTGATGAATGTCTATAACTGGATGCCAGAACTTCTCTCCATAAGCAGGGAGGAAAGACCCTTCAAGTAAAGAGCCGAATATCCTATTAAACCCATCTCCGACTCTGGCAATATCCTCTGTGATTCTCGTTACTGGTAACTGTGCTTCCATGTCAACCACCTCCTAATTCTCTTTCTCTCTACTTCCAATATAAGTATACCTCATAAATCCCAATTTGTCAAGGGTGGGTGAGAGAATTTTTAATTGACTTATTTTTAAAAGTATAGTAAAGTATAAAATGTAAAAGGAGGAGTTACCAATGGGAGATAATATGACTTTTAAGATTTTGCGCAGCCACTTAGTTGAAGGGAATCTTAAGCCGGGTGAGGAGAATCTATTTCGCATAGACCAGGCCCTTATGCAGGATGCCACTGGCACCATGGCACTCATGCAATATGAGATATTGGGCTTGAAAGAGATTGCAATTCCTTTCGCAATCGTATATGTAGACCACAACATGCTTCAACTTGACCACTGTAACCCGGATGACCATCTATTCTTACAGACTTTTACAAGCCGCCATGGTATACATTTCTCAAGGCCTGGCAATGGCATTTGCCATCAGGTCCATGTTGAGCGGTTTGCAGCCCCGGGACTTACTCTAATTGGTTCAGATAGCCATACTCCTACATCTGGTGCATTAGGATGCATTGCCATTGGCGCTGGTGGCATTGATGTGGGCGTTGTCTTAGCAGGACATCCTTTTAACCTTGTTACACCTATTGTGGTTAAAGTCACACTCAAGGGTAAACTCTCCCCATGGGTTGCCTCTAAGGATATTATACTTGAGATGTTAAGGCGCATATCTGTAAAAGGCGGCATTGGCAAGATATATGAATTTACAGGTGAAGGTGTAAAAAAACTAACTGTGACGCAGAGAGCAACGATAGGAAATATGATTACGGAACTCGGCGCTACCTGTGGAATCTTTCCGTCTGACGAGAGGACGCTCGAATTTTTGCGCCTTCAGAAAAGAGAGGAATGCTTTAAGCCTCTTGAAGCCGACCCGGATGCGCAATACGACGAAGAAATGGTAATAGAGATTGATAAAATAGTTCCTCTGATTGCGTGCCCCTCAAGCCCTGATAACGTGGTACCTGTAAGCGAGGTGGCCGGCAAAAAAATAGCCCAGGTATGCGTGGGCAGTTCTGTCAATTCATGGTATGAGGACCTTGCCATCCCTGCGCTTATACTTAAAGGGAATAAGCTCCCGCCTAATGTTACTATGACCATAAGCCCGGGGTCAAGGCAGATATTAGATACGATTATCCACACGGGAATATATGAACATTATCTTCTGGCAGGAGTAAGAATGCTTGAGCCTGCATGCGGGCCGTGCGTCGGCATGGGGCAGGCCCCGCCGTCAGGCGAGGCGTCGGTCCGGACGTTCAACCGCAATTTCCCCGGACGAAGCGGCACGATTAACGACCATGTATATCTGTGCAGTCCTGCCACCGCAGGAGCAACCGCTCTTCGCGGCGTCATCACTGACCCGCGTACTTTAGGCAAACCTCCCGGAATAAGGCATCCCAAAGAATATATCATTAACGACAGCATGATTGTCCCTCCGCTTCCCAAGGAGGAAAGAGAAAAGGTTGAAATCAGGCGCGGTCCGAATATAAAACCTCCACCTGTAAATGTGCCGCTTCCTGAGGATTTGAGTGGGGAGATACTTATAAAACTCGGCGATAATATAAGTACAGGGGCAATGGCACCTGACGGGGCAATTGTAATGGCATACCGCTCTAATGTCCCTGCAATAGCCGAGTTTACGTTTAAGAAAGAAGACCCTGATTTTGTCCGAAGGGCAAAAGAAAAGAAAGGCGGGTTTATTCTGGCAGGGGAGAATTATGGCCAGGGGTCAAGCAGGGAACATGCAGCACTTGCACCTCTTTATTTAGGGGTACGTGCTGTCCTTGCCAGGTCATTTGCACGCATTCACCGTAGAAACCTCATTCACCAGGGGCTGATTCCATTGCTGATTAGTGCAGAAACCCATAGTGAGCTAAAGCAGGGAGATAGGCTGACATTTACCGGTATCAGACAAGAGGTAGAAAAGGGTAGTAGAGAGATAACCTTCAAATCCGATTCAAAGGAGTGCAAGGCACGGCTTGAACTTGATGAGGATGAGAGAAAGTCAATTTTAGCCGGTGGGCTATTGAATTATCTTAAAGGTAAGAAATGAATGTAGGGGCTTGATTTATCAAGCCCGTCGGGTTCGATGAATCGAACCCCTACAGTTAGGCATTTTGTTTATTTTGTTTTTTTATCTTCATAAAGCCTGGCGTCAGCGAGCTCAAATATCCTGGGCCATTCTGTAAAGACATCGTCATAGGTCGCTATGCCTGCGCTAATAGAAAAGGTTATCTCTGCTACGCCGTCCTGAAAAACAAAGACCTTACCTTTTATGTTATCCTTCAGCCTTTCAATCATGCGGTTTGCCTGCTCGTTATCAGCCTCAAGCATGAGGATAATAAACTCATCCCCTCCGTACCTTGTAATTATATCCGATTTTCTTAGCGTCTGTTTTGCTATATAAGAAAAATTCTTTAAAACAAAATCCCCGGCAGCGTGGCCGTATGTATCGTTTATGTGCTTAAAATTATTAATGTCTATTATGGCTACCGAAAACGTCTTTTTGTATCTTTTTGCCATATTGAAAAATATAGCAATCTGTTCCTTTAAAAAACTGATATTGTAAAGCCCTGTAAGCCCATCTTTCATGGAAACTTCCCGGTAAAAGTCTCTCCTGCTTAATGCTGAATTAATCCGTGCCAGCAGCAGTTCCATGTTAAACGGCTTGGTAACATAGTCCTCCGCACCAAGACGAAATCCATTCACTTTAGCAGATATTTCATTCCTTACGGTCAGGAATATCACCGGAATTTGGGCAGTCGTAATGTCCTCGTTCAATTTTGCCTTTATCTGCATGCCATCAATTTCTTGCAGCATAATATCAAGAAGAATAAGGTCCGGCATAACATCTCTTATTAATTCAAATATGTCTTTGCCTCCTGGTGCTCTAAAGACCGTGTATCCTGCACCGGATAATCTTTTGTACAGGACCTTTACCAAATCTTCTTCGTCGTCAACAAGCAATATTCTCTTTTTTATCATAGAAGGCTCTCTACTTCTTTCAATAATTCCTCTATCTTATATGGTTTGGCAATAAATACCCTGCCGCCGATAATATGCCCCTTTTCTCTTTCTTCTTTTTTTGTGAAGATGCATGTCAAAAATATAATCGGGATATCGCTGGTTTTAGAGTCCTCTTGCAGCCTGGCAGAGACTTCTGCCCCATCCATTTCCGGCATCATTATGTCAAGTATAATGAGGTCAGGGCGTTTTGATTTTGCCAGATTTATAGCATCACTGCCGTTTTCCGCAGTCATGACAGAGAATCCCCGCGTGGATAATCTTTTTTCAAGAAGAGTCAGGATATCTCTTTCATTATCAACTATTAGTATTTTCTTCTTCTCCATAACAGCCTCCTTTCCGTCTACTTGACGGGCAATGTAAAGTGAAAGATTGAGCCTTTACCTGGCTCTGATTCTGCCCAAATTTTCCCGTTATGTTTTTCTATGATTTTCTTAGAAATGGCAAGTCCCAAACCAGTCCCGCCTGTTTTTCTATCTTTGCCCTTGGCTAATTGTTCAAATTCATGGAATAGTTTGTTCATATCTTCTTTCCTTATTCCGATGCCGGTATCCTCCACAGATACATGAATAGCATCATCGCCTTTATCCGTGATAATTGTAATACTGCCCTTCCATGTAACTTTGATGGCGTTGTTGATAATATTTTCCAGCACCTGGATAATGCTGTCCCTGTCGAATCTGAACCTTGGCAGGTTATCATCTGTTTTAACAATAAGAGTCAGCCCTTTCTCTACTATCATGGTAGCCATTGTCTCCTGTACCTCCTTAACAACTTCATTTATATCATCTTCCGGCGTATTAAATTCCATCTTGCCGGATTCAAGTTTTTCAAAGTCTAAGACATTATTGATTAATCTGGCAAGCCTGTCTACGTTTCTTTTTGCGATAGTTAAATACTCTTTTTGCTCATCATTAATAACCCCTGTTAACCCATCAAGGATAACAGCAATACTTTCTTCTATGGTCGTCAAAGGTGTTCGTAATTCATGTGAAACCATAGACGTAAAATTCGCTTTTGCCTCTATCGCTTCCTTAATTTTATTCTCTGCCTCCTTCTGTTTTGTGATATCTTCACAAACCTCAATAAAACGTGTAATAACCCCCTCTGAATTTCTAAGAGGTGATATGGAACTGCATTTCCAGTAGAGCCCACCGTCTTTTTTCTTATTGAGAAATTCTTCATGCCATTCGCATCCGGAAGTAATCGTCTCCCACAGATGTTTATACATCTCGGGAGGGTTTTTACCTGATTTCAGGATGCGGGGATTTTTGCCAATGACTTCCTCAAGAGTATAACCGGTTAATTGGGTGAACTTCTGATTCACATATTCTATGCTGCCTTTGGTATCGGTAATTATAACCATGCTCGGACTTTGTTCTACGGCAGTAGATAACATACGCAGCTCCGCATCCATAAAAATTCTACATATTTTATTTTCCATGTCTTTCAACTCACCAAAATAAAAAAACCATAGGTAGTTTACATCCTATGGTTTTCTGATAAGCGTGAATATATAACCGAATATATCATATTTTTCCCTCCCCAAAATTGGAGTACACAGGGAATTTCAAAGAATAAAATCTCTATCTAATCATAGTCAATTCCTTTAGATTTGTAGGATAATCATTACAGCTATCATTCATTCCATAAAAAACCTGTGGGACAGAAATTTTACCTGTCCCACTTTTAGTGGTAAAACTTGCTTTACTTGTACTACCCTCCGATTACTCTATCTTTCTTTCTAATATAATAAGTATACCATATAAATCCTGTTTTGTCAAGGGAGGGGGGGATTATTTTTTTTATTTAAGTCTTGATTCTGCTATAGCCCAGTTTATATTCTTGAAGAATGACTCTATATAATCTGCCTTCTTTAAGCCATAATCAAGCATATAGGCATGTTCAAATACATCCATAATCAAGATAGGATTGCAGCCTGATGGGTGAGAGACATCATGCTCATTTATCCAGAAGTTGAGTAATCTTCCATCTATTGCGTCTTGATACATTGCGACCCAGCCGATACCCCTCATCGTCCCGGTTGCCTTAAAATCCTTTTCCCATAACTCATAACTTCCAAAGTCCTCAATGAGTTTCTTTGCAAGTTTTCCCGCTTTGTTAATCCCGCTTTTGCCGCCTAAGTTATCAAAATAGTATTCGTGAAGCCTCATCCCATTAAATTCCCATCCAAGCCGTCTCTTAAGTTCGGCAAATTCTGGAGTGGCTGTCTTTCCATCCTTCAACATCTGGTTTAACGTATCAATAACCTTATTCGTATTTGTCACATAGCCCTGATATAAGGTAAAATGATTTTTAAGAAGGATTTCACTAAAACCCTCCATTCCGATAAGCCTTGCATAATCCTTTGCATTGTAAGCCATAGCTTTTCCTCCTTTAAATAAGAGAACTTACCGCTTCAATTGCCTTTTCATAATCCGGATGGTGTGTTATTTCAGGGACAATCTCAATATATCTTATAACATCATTTTTATCAAGGATAAAGATTGAGCGGCTAAGGAGTCTCAACTCTTTAATCAAAACACCATAATTTGTGCCAAACGATGCATCCCTGTGGTCTGAAAATGCCTTTACTTTATCTATACCGGCGGTAGTACAATATCTCCCAACGGCAAAAGGGAGATCCATACTTATATTCATTACCACAAGACTATCTGGTAACTTTGCAGCCTCCTGATTAAACCACCTCATCTGAGCATCACAGACAGATGTGTCAAGTGAAGGCGTAACACTGATGAGTTTTATCTTGCCTGCAAAATCTTTTAACTTTATCTCTTTTAATTCCTTATCAAGGATGACAAAATCAGGGGCTTTGTCCCCAACCTTAAGTCCCGGGCCAATCAATGTGATAGGATTACCACGTACTGTAACAACTCCTTTTCTTTCCATATATACACCTCCCTGACTATCACTTTGAAATATAGCACAAGTTTCTGAAAAAGTCAATAAAATTAAATAAAATTAAATTGAAATTTTGAAATAATTATGTTAGAATGATTTTAGTATTATAAGGAGAAGGGAAGGGTTGAATGGAATTAGAAGGCAAGGTGGGCATTGTAACAGGCTCAGCTAAAGGTCTTGGGAAGGCGATTGCATTAAAGTTGGCTAAAGAAGGGTGCGCTATTGTCGCAAGTGACATTGATAGTAACGGCGCTGGTGAGGTTATAAAAGAGATTCGCTCTCTCGGGCAGGACGGTATATCAGTTAAAGCAGATGTGTCTAAAAAGTCTGACGTAGAGGCGATGATTAAAGAGGCTGTCTTAAAATATGGACACATAGATATACTTGTGAATAATGCCGGCATCTGTTCTCTCGCACCCATTATTGATATAACTGAAGAGGAATGGGACAGGATAATGGCTATAAATCTGAAAGGAACTTTTCTATGTTCGCAGGCAGTGCTTAAAGAGATGATGAAGAAAGAGTCCGGTAAGATTGTAAATATCGCCTCACTTGCAGGCAAGGTAGGCGGGATAGTAACAGGGGCACATTATTCTGCCTCCAAGGCAGGTGTGATATGTTTCACAAAGAGTCTGGCACTTCAGGCAGCTCCATATAAGATTAACGTGAATGCAGTCTGCCCAGGCCCACAGGATACAGAGATGACTAATGTATGGGGCGATAAGATAAACACCTCGTTCAGGGACACGATTCCATTTAAAGAATATGGTAAGCCAGATGATGTGGCAGAGGCAGTCCTGTTTCTGGTATCAGAAAGGTCCCGCTACATTACAGGTGAAATCTTAGATGTAAATGGCGGGTTATACATGGATTAAATGGGAGGTAACATGATTGTAGATGCCCATATGCACCTTTGGGACAGGGTTCATGGACGTTTGGGAACTGAAAAGGCATCGCCCTTGCGTAATGGAATTATTTTAATTGGAAAGAAGAAAGTCCAGGGAATGCCAACGTGGTTTTTAGATTGCAGGAATACTGCAGAAATGGTTATTTCAGCATTTGATGAAAGTGGCGTAGACATGGGTATCGTTACCCAGGAATATTTAGATGGGAACCAGAATGAATATCTACTGCAAGTCAAGAAGAAATATACTGATAGATTCTTTGTCCATGCCCTTCTGGAATTCACAGCCCTTTCAAACTTAAAGAAAGAGTTTGACAAGGTTGTTGCACAGGGATTTAAAGGGATAAAATGTCCGGCAATGTTTTTCCATGCCTTGAAACCCAAGATACATTTAGATGACCCTGAAATTATGGAGATATGGGAAGAGATGGAAGCGAGGGGTATGGTCTTATCTATTGATATGGCTGTAGGAGCATCACAGGTTCCTGAGATGAGGCGGGTTTTGAAACGTTTCCCGGACCTAAAGGTTGCTATCGGACATTTCGGAATGGTTACAAAAGGGGATTGGATGTCTCAGATTAGACTTGCTGAATTTCCTAATGTCCATATTGAATGTGGCGGCATCATCTGGCTTTTCAGGGAAGAAGGGCCACCGTTCCGGAAAGCACAGATGAAGATTAAGCATGCTGCCAATGTTGTAGGGGCACACAAACTCATGTGGGGTTCAGATTATCCAAGAACTATGGTTGACTTTACCTATAGACAGAGTCTGACTCTTGCGCTTAATGGCTGTGAATTTTTTAGTCTAAAAGAGAAGGCTGGATTCCTTGGTGAGAATGCGGCAAGATTGTATAATCTTCCCAGACCTTTTAAAAAACGTCCACCAAGAATCAGAATTACGGAGATGTAAAAATTTAGTTTTGAAAGGAGATTTAGAATGGCAAAAGCAAAGGTTGGTATTGAGGTGATAGTTTTTCAGGGTAGGGAGCAAAAAGATATGGACGGGGTCTTGAAGGAATGTGCTGAGGCAGGATATTCCTGTGTTGAGACAGGGTTCATCTTTGATAAATATACACCAGAGCAGATGAAAGGACTCTGTAAAAAATATAATCTTGAATATGCGGCAGGACATGGCGGATATGATACAATCGCAGATGAAAAGAAGTTAAAGAAGACCATCAAGGATATAAAAGATACTGGTGGGAGTTATATCATTTGTAGCGGCGTGGCTCAGGGTAAAGACATGGAAAGATATAAAGAATCTGCCAGAGTCTTTAACAGAGCAGGTAAGATTGCAAGGGATGAGGGCTTAATATTTTGCTACCATAACCATGCATTTGAATTTGAAATGATTGATGGTGCCAAAGGCATCCACATACTCGGTGAGGAGACAGACCCTGAGTTTGTCAAGTTCAATATAGACGTCGCCTGGGTCCAGATTGGAGGAGAGTCCCCATCTAAGTTCATAGAAAGGTATAGTAACCATGCCGGGTATTATCACTTTAAAGATGCCTTTATTAAAGACAAGGATAAAATCATCTGGACAGAATTAGGCAAAGGTGATATAGAACTTGAGCCAGCCTATAAGATGGCGTTATCCAAGGGAGCCAAATACATAATCTACGAAGAAGACGTTGCCCAGATTGATGTTAATCAGGCCATCAGAGAGAGCAGGGAGTTTTTAAGAAGACAATTGGGTATATAAAAATGAGACTAAAGGGTAAAGTATCTATTATTACTGGAGGGGCAAAAGGAATAGGGGAAGGGTGTGTAGAGGTATTTTGTGAAGAAGGCTCAAGGGTAGTCATCGTAGATATAGACGAGACATCAGGGAAAGATTTAGAAAAGAAACTAAAGTCTCAAAAAAAGGATGCACTGTTTATCTCTTGCGATATTTCTAACTCAGACTCTGTAAAAAAGATGATAAAGAAAACAGTGGATGAGTTTGACAGGATAGACATCCTTGTCAACAATGCAGGTATCCACATCTCAAAGAGTGTAGAAGAAATCTCTGAAGATGAATGGGACCGACTGATTGATATTAACCTGAAGAGTTTTTTCTTATGCACAAAATATGCCATCCCTGAGTTGAAAAAGACAAAAGGGAGTATAGTCAATATGAGTTCTATGGTAGGATTGGTAGGGCAGAGCAATGCAGGTGCCTATTCTGCCTCTAAAGGCGGGATAGTGGCTATGACCAAAGGGATGGCACTTGATTTTGCCAGATACGGTATCAGGGCTAATTGTGTATGTCCTGGATGGGTTAAGACCCCATTGGTAGAAGACTGGTTTTCCCAGCAAAAAGACCCTGAAGCAGCAAGAAGGTATATCTATTCTGTCCATCCATTAGGTAGGATATCAACGGTAGAAGAAGTTGGCAGAGCAGTGCTATTCTTAGCCTCTAATGACTCCTCATTTATTACAGGAGTTGCATTGCCAGTGGATGGAGGAGTAACTTTGGGTTATTAGAATTGATACTGAAATTAGAGGTTAGGACTGTCTACTAAAGGGACCTAACTTTGCAAATCTCATTTGAAGATTTTAATTAGTTGTAATATTGTAGGTTAGGAGCCAAAGATGACGAACCCGCTTGAGGAATTCAGGGAACTTCACCATTTTTATAGATATCATGACTATCTAACTTCTGAAATAGCAAAAAGACTAGGTGTAACCCCGAGAACTATTCAAAGGTGGCTTAAAGGCAAATCAAAACCCAAAGAAAGGCACCTTGAACTACTTTCTCAGTACTTAGATGAAAAAAGAAAAAAGTGATAATAAAATGTCGCACTACTTCCGATAATATATCTTATGTTAACTACACAAAGCAGGAAATCATGGGGAACGAATTTTCAACGGCTACACGTCGCCTGATATCAGAACTCAGTAAAATACACCATTTGATCATCTATTTCCTCCAAATTTATCAATACTTTCGCCCTTCTTGGTGTTCCATTGGAGTTTCTAAAATCCGTCTGAAATGAACCACACTTGACCAGAGTGTCATCAGTAATTTTAATAAAAGAAATCTGCTGTAAATCAAATGATACTTTTCTCAGCCTTGACCAAGCACCTCGTTTTATCCTCTCCAAAGAATATTTTGATAATCCACCTTTCAATGCTTCGTGCCATTTTTGAAAGGTTCTATCCTCATCGTTGTATAAAACTTTTATTTTTGCTTTATCAGTTATGCTTTGTATAGAATACTTCATAAGGAAGGTTATCTTTAAGTACTGACAATACATTTGCAAATGCACTTTTTGTGCCTTCAATAAATATCTTAGAGTATCTTTTGCTCTCTATAATTTCATGTAAAATAAAATTATAGGGTTCTATCGTTTTTCGCGCTTCTTCACTAATAAGTTCCGCAACAAAATCTCTATCTTTCCTTAATAAATTTCGTTTTGAAACTATTGTTATTGACCATATCTTTTGTTTGTTTATTCCATAAGATGCCATTTTTCACCCTTTAAATAAATTAATCCTTTCTTCTTTAGAGATTGTTGGGCATCTCTAACTAAATGTTTCCATTTCTTGCCAAAATGTTGTCCGTCGATTATTCTATCTATAGAATCGTCACAAATATCTGGATGTATTGTTTGAATTAAAGGATGTAGTTCGCTTGTGCTTAAAGAATCTTTCTTTTCTAGAATATAGAGAATTGTATCTGAAAATATCGCATTGACTGTTTTGCCTTCTTTTATCCTATTTTTTAATAATTCAAAATTAAGAATATCGCCGCTTTTCTTTAATAACTGAGCTAATCTTGTGTTTTTAATAAGATTGTCTGTTTTATTTTTAATTGTATTGAATTTATTAGCCTCTTCATTAATCTTTTCTAATAGATTTCTATCAAGTATATTGCCGAGTGAATAGTATTTCAGCATGTCCTCTTTTATAATAGAAACCACTTCTCTATCGTTTATTAAGACCCCATATTCAAAATTACTAATTAGTCCTCCACTTGTAAGATTTGCCGAGGTAATTATTCCGATTCTGTCATCTATCAGATATACTTTTGCATGTAATCTTCCAAGACTTGAAATTTTAACTTGAGCAAATTGCTTATATAATTCCAATAACGCCACTGGTTCAGTAAATTCATTTACTATATTTTGTGTTGTCAGGTTTGTAATAAGAGATATTTCTACTGAACTTCTTAGTTGAACTGCATCTGATAATATCCTCACTCCTTCTATATTTATAAAAGGTGAAGAGATGAGCAACTCTTTTCTTGTTTTGCTGATAACATCGATAAATTCATTCTTCCACGGTGATAATAAAAACTTGTATTCCATATTTAATCTCCCATATTATTTGCTGCAAGACTCTTTAAGTGTTCTATTATAGTTACTTCTTTTTGCCTTAAAATCTATAGCAAAAGGTGGGTCTGTTATAACGAGGTCTATTGTATTTCTGGGAATTAACTTCATCCCCTCTATGCAATCCATATTGTATATGTTATTGATTTCCAATTCTTTCATATTTCATCACATCCTTATTATAAAAGATGGCGTATAACGTTTCGAGTGCTTGAGAAGGGCGTAGCCTTTGGGTGTTAACCTCAAGCACTCTGTTATGTGACGTGCCGCCATTAGTCTTCCTTATTGTGCTTGTCTTGAGTAAGATGCATCTCAACAACTTTAGCCATCTCAAACAATCTTTCACAAGCATTAATTTCATTTCCCTCTCTTCTTCTCACCTTTCTCCTTATATTTTATTACTTATTCTAATAATTTTTGAGATAAACGATGTAATTCAGGATTAGCTAAGGCTAATACCTTTTTCTTTACTACCCTGGAAAAATATTCTTTTTCTGTCTTGATTAATTTTTCACCCTTCAGTTTCTTAAAAAACAACTCTTTTTGTTTTGCCGAAAAGATTTGGGACAATGAATATTCAAGTCCAAATTGTTCTTTCATGATAAGAAAGTCATCATATTTTTTTTGTGCCTGGCTAAAATAATTATTAAAAGTGGTTTTCAATCTTTGACTAGATATAATATAATTTGCAATTTTGAGGTCATTGTTCTTTTTAAGTCTCTTAACAAAGTCACCGAGTTCCCTTTTTTTATCATCCGATAAAGATTTGTAAAGTTTATCTGCCCAAGAGAATTTTAAATTCAATACCTTATAAAGCGCCAATGAAACTATCATCAATGTATCTAAACAAGATCTTTCAAAATGTTTTTTCAAATACCGTTTAACCATATCATAATTAAATAATCCTTTTTCTGCGCTATTAGCTAAGATAACAGGAAAACCATGCCAAAGGCGAAGGTCCTTACTTTTAACAACATCTGCCAAGGTAAGGTTTGCGTCCAAGGATTCTTCAGTTTCAAATAAGGGAAACCCAAGCATATTTAATCTTCTAATCAGACTTTTGCTTTTCACCATTTAACCTTTCTTTTTTTAAGAACTATTAAAAAATGTTTTAAATTCCTATTTACTTTATCTATACGATATTTCATGCAATTATTTGTATATTTTTATACAACTATTTGTATAGTATTATACAATTTAATCTGTGAATTTTCAACTATATTTTACCCTCATCACCTTCCTTTACCATCTATTATAATGCAGGATTTCGCCTAATTTCTTCCTGTCTTTTTCTTCTCGGACAAGAGGTGTTTTGGGATATCCTATCGGGATAAGGGCTACAATCTCTATATGGGAAGGTATGTCTAAAAGTTTTCTTGCTTTGTCAGGGTCAAATGCTGCAATCCAGCAGGTGCCGAGTCCTTCTGCAGTGGCAGCGGCAATCATCTCTGTTATGGCAATGGTCACGTCTACCCATGCATAATTTACATTATCATACCGCCTTACCCATGCTTTTTTAGGTTCTGCACATGCTACTATTATGACTGGTGACTTTTTAAAGCCATCGTGTTTTAGCAATTGGTTAAATTCTTCCCTGCCTTCTTTTTTCAGGACAATGAAATGCCATGGCTGGCAGTTTGCAGCACTTTGGGCACGACGCAGGACTTCAAATATACGGCTCAATTTCTCTTCTTCTATCTCTTTATCACTAAATTCTCTTATGCTCTTACGCCTGGTAAACAACTCATAGAAATTCTGTAGTTTCTCTTCCATATTCCACATCTCCTTTTATTGTAGTATCAGCTTCCACATTCTTTTGCTTCGCCCTTTATTATATCAATGCCGTGCGGAATAATTTGCAAGATTGCCATGAGAGACTCTTTTACACCCTTTGGGCTTCCAGGGAGATTGATTATGAGGGTATTGCCCCTTATGCCAGCCACTGCCCTTGATAGAATAGCCCTTGGACTATTCTTAAAACCCTTTAGTCTGATAATCTCGGGTATTCCAGGCACATCTTTTTTTATAACAGACTTTGTAGCCTCAGGGGTAACGTCACGCTTACTAAAGCCAGTCCCGCCAGTAGTTAATATCAGGTCAAGTTTGAATCTATCTGCCATCAACTTTAATTTTTTTGAGATTACCTCTTTATCATCAGGCACTACTTCATAAAAGAAGACCTCACCATCCATCTTTTTGACCATTTCTCTTATTATCTTACCACTCTCATCTGGCCTCTCACCTCTTGAACCCTTATCACTACATGTAAGTATGCCAACTTTTATCATGGTAAACTCCAATAATTTACTGCACTACCTTAGTAAGTTCGTATATATTATCTAATATCAGGAATGGCTTCTTTTCCTCAATCTCTTCCCTGGTATTTGAACCTGTTGGTACGCAAATAGTTTTAATCCCTGCCCTATTCCCTGTCTCTATGTCTATAGTCATATCCCCAACTAATATAGTCTCATCAGGAGAAACGTTTAATTGTCCCATAATCATCTTGAGCATCTGCGGATGGGGTTTCATATTATCTATCTCATCACCATACATTAGTGCATCAAAATAATCATATATACCCAAGTGTTTTAATGCTGCATTGGCATACTGAGCAGCCTTATTACTTGCCACTGCTAATTTAATGCCATTTTCCTTGAGGTATTCCAAAGCCTCTTTAACACCCGGGAGTAAAGATACCGTATCAAGTAATACTTCATCCATCTTGAGTTTATACAACCTCTCAGCTTCTTCTAAGTCTTCAGTCCTGATAAAGGGTGCAAGTAATGTATCTGTCCCTAAACCTACCTTTCTCTTGATGAGAACCGGGTCCTGAACTGGATAGCCTAATTTCTCCATAGCATAATTAAAACTCTCTGCGATGCTCTTATATCCATCTATAAGTGTACCGTCTAAGTCAAAGATTACACATTTAATCTTTTCATTCTCATATTTACATGATTTCTCTATAGTATCACCAGCCTTTACCTTGCCACCAATCAAGACCTCACAGAATATACCTTCCTTTGGCATAATACAATCGCCAAATTTATAATATATAGAACAGGGCTTTGGACATTCTTTACCCAATTTTGTAACCCTTATAATAGCCTGCTCTCCAATTCGCAGTTCGTTTCCTATTCTGAGGGATGTAAGGTTTAACCCCTTAGTAGTTATGTTCTCAGCAAAGTCTCCAGGGTGTAAGTTTGTATTGGACCTTTCAATACTCTCAATCGCGAGAAGACTCACCTGCCGTATTCCATTTCCACTATGGGCATCCCCTATAAAGCCATAGCCTTCTTTTAATACGCCTTCCTTTACACCTATTTTAGAAGTGCCCTTCCTCTCACTTATATTTATAGAAATTACTTTGCTATGCATAAATTTTTAACCCTTTGTCTTACGGACAAGCCTTATATCCTTTATGACCATATTCCTATCCACAGCCTTGCACATATCGTATATCGCCAGAGCAGCTACAGCCACCCCAGCCAATGCCTCCATCTCTATCCCTGTCTTTGCCTCTATCCTTGCTATAGCAGTAATCTTTATCCTATCTTTTTTCAATTCAAAGTCTATGTCCATCCAATCAAGGTTCAATGGATGGCAGAGGGGTATCAACTGGTCCACTTTCTTTGCTGCCATAATCCCTGCTATTCTGCCTACACTTAAGGCATCTCCCTTTTTTAGAATATTTTTTTGAATCATCTTGATAGTATCAGGATTTAGGATTATTTCACCCTGGGCAACAGCCTCCCGTTTTGAAACCTTCTTTTTCCCAATATCAACCATTTTCGCCTTACCGCTATTCATATCCAGATGGGTGAATTTCTTCATAAATAGAACCGTCCCCTTTTCTACGTTATCCTCTTTACCCTGACAATCTTCCCTTTATTTATGCTCCCTTTACCCTCAGGGATGTCTATCAATGAGTTGGCAATGACCATAGAACTCAAAGCACTTGACTTCTGTATGCCAACTGGCATTACATAGTACCTGTCGTTTCTGAAATAAAGAAATCCTCTTAAGAAGTTCCTCCTCTCCTTTTTCTCAACCTCTTGTTCTAAGATGGCAGATACGTACTCTTCATCTCTATCCCATTTATATAACATATGCTCAATCGTTGGCTTTACAAATAATTCAAATGTAACTATACTTGATACAGGGTAACCTGGCAGTCCAAAGAATAACCTATGATTCTTAATCCCACAGAATATGGGCTTACCAGGTCTTATAGCAACCTTCCAGAATAGCATCTTGACACCAAAATCTGAAATCAGGACATCTTTGACTATATCATAACTTCCTACTGATACCCCGCCTGATAATAGGACGATATCACTGCCTTCTGAAGCCTCCAATAGATGGACAAGGTCTTCTTTTCTATCCCTGGCAATACCGAGCCGTATTGGCTCACCTCCGCAGGCTAACACAAGAGAATATAAGGCATAACTATTGCTGTCACGTATCTGTCCCTTCTTAAGACGTTTCTGGGTTGCTTCCACAACCTCATCACCAGTAGAGATAATATCTACCCTGGGCTTCTTTGCCACTTGGACACTTTTTATACCTAATGCAGCCAACATTCCAATATCTGCTGGTCTTAAACACTTACCTCTATATAATATTAACTCACCCTTTTTAACGTCCTCACCGGAAAAACTGACATTCTCACCTCGTTTGACAGGCCTTAGAACCTTTACGAATTCCTTTGTAGTCCTTTTAATGGATCCGGTATCTTCTAACATCACTACGCTATTAGCCCCATGAGGCATTGGGGCTCCTGTCATTATCCTTATGGCCTTTTCGCGGGTAACTATACTTTTCGTATTGTATCCTGCAGCCAGAGTTCCAATCACTTCCAATATTACAGGGTCATACTCTGTAGCATCTACAGTATCCCAGCATCTCACTGCATAGCCGTCCATTGCAGCCCTGTTAAATGACGGGATATTTTCCTTTGCATAGATACCCTCACCCAGTACCCTGCCTAAGGAATTCTCTATAGGGACTACTTCACTCCCAATTACCTTAACATTCTTTAATATTTTCCTTACAGCCGTTTCCAAAGATATCATAATATGTCCAATTTACCCTTACGGGCAGCCTCAATATACCTCCCGCAATACTCATCATTACCTAATAATGCCTCAGCAGACTTTATAACAGCCATCATTAGATTATCCAAGGGGTCTATTATTGCGGCGTTAAGGCCATATGACAGTGCCATAGCCATGAAGACTGCATTGATTATTTTCCTATTCGGAAGTCCAAAAGAGACGTTACTTAAGCCGCATATTGTGTTAACCTTACCTAATGTCTTAATAGACCTCAAGGCATTTAAGAACTCAAGCGGCTGGTCCTGCTCTGCACTTACAGGTCTTACCAATGGGTCAAAATATACATCTTCATCTTTAATGCCAATCCTTGTAGTCTCATCTAATATCCTTCTTGCAAGGTCAAACCTTTCGCCACAGGTACGCGGCATCCCTGTCTCATCATTGGTTAGGGCTATGATACCAGCATTGTACCTCTTCACTATAGGCAATACCTCTCTCATCCTCTCTTTTTCTGCTGTTACAGAATTAACCAATGCCTTTCCTTTATGGACAGATAATCCTTTCTCTAACGCCTTTGGGTTGGCACTGTCAATACAGAGTGGGACCTTGACTGCCTCCTGGACTCGCTTGACCACCCATTCCATATTCCTTATTTCCTGCTCAGGGTCAGGATTGCCACAATTTACATCTATATATACTGCACCTGATTCTACCTGTTTCACAGCCTCATTCTGGATAAACTTAATATCCTTTTTTGCCAAAGCCTCACCAATGCTCTTCCGTGTAGCATTTATTCTCTCCCCAACGATTAACATACAGCCTCCTTGTAACTCGTCTCTATCGTCCTTACTAAATTAGTTAATACAGCATTCACCGGAGTTTGCATACCATATCTTTTGCCCTCATCTACTATAGCGCCATTTATAAAATCAATCTCTGTCCTCTTTTGCCTTAAGACATCCTGCAGCATTGAAGAGATATTCGCAGCCGTTGCCTCACATACAGATTCAACCTTCTGGACAGGGTCTTCATAGATAAGGCTTATACCCCTTTTTTTAGTAACCTCCACTGCCTCCAATACTGCCATTTTAAGGATTTCTCTCGTTCCGCTAAATTTTATAAGTTTGCCATTATGGAGGCGTGTAATGGCAGTAAGTGCATTTATGCCTACATTGATAACGAGTTTGCTCCATATAAGTCCTTCCACATTCGCTGACACCTTCGTCTCAAATCCTGCGTCATTCAAGGTATCTAATACAGCCTCAAGTCTAATATCATCTGAACGTTCTACTATTCTACCTATGACTGTTTCACCCTTCCCTGCATGCCTGATACTTCCTATATTGAGCAACGTAGCCCCTTGAGAAGTGACCCCTCCTATAATCTTCTCATTACCTACAATCTTACCTATCCTTTCTATATTGCCGATACCATTCTGGAGCGTGAGAACTAAAGTATCTTTCCCTACTATCCCCTTAGCATTCTTTATTGCCTCATCAGTGTCATAGGACTTGACGCAAAGGATTATCAGGTCACAGATACCTATTTCTTTAAGATTATGTGTAACATTAATCTTTACGCTACTTTTACCGCTGATTCCCTCTATCTTTATGCCATTATCCCTGATAGACTCTGCACGTGCCAGATTTTTATCTAATATCCATACTTCATTCTCAGGACTTTTGGCAAGGAATCCGCCAAACAGGCATCCCATGGCCCCTGGGCCAATGACAGCAATCTTCATTCTATTTTATGCCCTTAGTTTCTTTATCTCTTCTTCTTTCATGGTGAAACTATGTTCTTTTGTGGGGAATTTTCCAGACTGGATTTCTTCTATGTATCTTTCTATACCTTGCAATATCTCCTCAGAGAGGTTCACATATCGTTTGACAAACTTGGGTAGGAATCTATCATATAACCCTAACAGGTCATACGTAACTAAGACCTGTCCATCACAGCCTATACCAGCACCTATGCCTATGGTGGGAACCTTTAATTTTCTTGTGATTATCTCTGCCAGACTATCAGGGATACATTCTAAAAGAACGCTGAAACACCCTGCCTCCTCAAGTGCCAATGCAGAATCTATTATCCTCTGGGCACCTTCAGCATCTTTACCCTGGACTTTAAATCCACCCAATTTTGAAGCGGTTTGCGGAGTAAGTCCTATATGTCCCATAACAGAAATCCCTGCACGAACAATAGACTTCACTGTATCAATTACCTCTAATCCGCCTTCTAATTTTACGGCATCTGCGCCGCATTCTTTGATGAACCTGCCTGCATTCCTGATAGATTCTTCCTTTGTTATATTGTAAGACATGAATGGCATATCCCCTATTACAAAGGAATATTTTACACCGCGCCGAACTGCCTTTGTATGGTGGAGCATCTCGTCCATATCTACCGGCACTGTAGACTCATACCCCAATACCACCATCCCTACAGAATCCCCTACCAATATTATGTCTATCCCTGCCTTATCTTCAAGAAGTGCTAAAGGATAGTCATAGGCAGTAAGCATGGTGATTTTCTTACCTTCCTCTTTCATCCTTTGCAAATCAGGAATCGTTATTTTCTTCCTATCCATAAAGAAAATTCCTCACTTTCTATAATCCTGCTGCATCCAATACGTCAGGCACTTTCTTATCCCATCCTATGGGCATTATATGCACACCCTGGCATAAACCTTTTAGTTCCTTGATAAGCCTTGCAGCAATCTCTATAGACTTCTTAGCCTTATCAGGTGCTTTATCTATCTCTTCTATAAGGTTATCAGGCACGAATACACCTGCTACATTCTTATTCATGAACCTTGCCATACCTGCAGATTTTAACAAGACAATACCTACTAGAATAGTTGTCTTAAGATGCTTGACACTATTTATAAAATTTTCAAATGCCTTCACATCATATACGGCCTGGGTCTGGAAAAACTGGGCACCAGCCTTTATCTTCTTCTCCATCTTTATTATCTCAGGTTCAAGTGGCTCTGCGCCAGGATTCACTACTGCCCCAGGATAGAATTTCGGAATACCTTTAAGCGGCTTACCTACCATATCATGTCCTTCTTGCAGACCCTTTATGGCAAGTAGAAGTTGCATGGAGTCAAGGTCAAATACAGCCCTTGCCTGGGGATGGTCTCCTAAGACAGGATGGTCACCGGTTATTGCCAGGACATTTTCAATTCCTACCACCGCGGCACTTAATAGGTCTGACTGGAGTGCTAACCTATTCCTGTCTCTGCATGCCACCTGAAATACTACCTCATGTCCTCTCTCTTTTAACAGGTGGCAGACGATAAATGAGCCAACCCTCATTACGGAACTCTGCAAATCAGTTACATTGATGGCATCTACTCTGCCTCTTAAAAGATCGGCATCCTCCAATAACTCATGGACGTCTGTCCCTTTCGGGGGTCCAACCTCAGAAGTAACGATGAATTTCCCGGATTTGACTCTCTCCTCCAATAGACTCATCTTGCACCTACTCTCACTGTTGCACCTTCAACGACCAATTCCCTCGGTTTAATCAAGATAGAACAATCCTTTGCCTGCCTTATCTGCGTCATCTTATCCAACTCATTAATCTCCTTTAACCTGTTATATATCATAATCCATCCGCAATCCTTCTCCTTATCTACCTCACATTTCCCTTTGCTCTGGCCCCCGCACGGACCATTCAATAGTGCCTTTGCACAGCATGTAAATGGACATATCCCGCCTGTCCTGTCAAGGACGCAGTCACCGCATAATGAACAGGTCTCTTTGAAATATCCGCCTCTGACAGTCTCGCCTAAGAATATGGTATCAAGTGCCGGATATACGGGTTTCTTCATCCCTTCAAGTATACTCCTTACCCCGTCACCGCAACCCATTACAAGAATGGCATCGCTATTCAAGACCTCTTCTTTATGCTGCTGATAAGTCTTCTTGACTTCAACTAAGTGGCAGCTTGGGTCTATGACCGCGGTTCCTGTAACCTTCTTGCCAAGTTTCTCTAAGGCGACCTTCATAGCAGCCACTTCTGGCTCTCCACCTGTTTTACACACCACCGCACAATCGCCACAACCGGTGATGAAGATGTTATGGTACTTTTCAATAAAACCCGTTATATCCTCAAACGACTTTGATTTAGTTGCTATCATTTTTCCTCCTCCTCATTTTTTCATTATATCATAATGGATTTATTTTTCAAGAAGTTTTTTTCTAATGTCAAGCCGATTTAGAAATGTCCTATTTTGATGTTCTTGGTAATAGTTATTCCCTGCCATTTTTGTTACTCATTGTGAATCTATCAAGGAGTATTAAAAGAGTAATATTTATCATGCTTCTCGATAAGGTGATGTGTTTACTCTCCACACCCCTGACTACTAAAGCATCAACTATTGCCTCCTAAAGAATTGCTTAAAACTCTCCTAAAACATCAAAAAGTGAAAAACTGCCCTTTTGCGCCATTATGCCTTCTCAAAAAAGCCCTCTAATTTGACCGTAGAGACACGTTCTCTGCATGGGTAGTCATTATGGTCTTATCCTTTAACCTCACGAGGATTATATCCCACTTTATTCCTTTCATTCCTTAAACAAGCCTTCTGTTCTTATGCTACTTTTTCCATTTGTTGATAAGGGCTAATTTGGGGCCGTATCTTGAACCTCCTCCAAGGATGATCCGCTGGTGGTCTATACGCTCTCTTTGATTTAAATACTTTCACCTTCCCTGGTCTGTCTTCTCTTACGGGCCGTTGACTTATTTCTCTATACTTTAAATCTGTGCCCTTGTACGTTATGAACATAGAACCATCTATCCCATCTTCTACTATAACTGACTTTGTGTTTACATGTTCAATAACCTGGTAGAGTCTCTTATCATGGCTCACAGTAAAATCGTTCCTTAATCCACGCTTAGTCTTTATACATAGTATCATGTCTAAATCTATCCCTTTGGGTAACTCTCTATGCAAATCCCCATCTTCTATCGCCTTAAATCTTCCTCTATTGTTGTATATCGGTAGATAGTATTCTAAGAATTTATTCGTCTCATCTATCGTCTTAATCCCCCTCAATCTCATCTCCGGAGTCAATCAGCGATTTTGACACAAAAGGCTTGAGATTGGTATTCTAAAGGCAGGGAATAAAAAGACAGGGGTTCTTAATAAATCTTTCTCTTAAAGTAAAATTTTGGAATTGTGAATTAAAAATTTAATGAGGGCAATAAAAGTAAATCTTCTACGGAAGGCTGAATTAAGGCTTATAAAGGCAAAATAAACAGGAAAAATAAGAGCTAAATTCACATAACCCAAGATTTATGAACAGGTTACATTATAACATATAGAGTAGGATTGTCAAGAGAAATCTTAAAAAATTTTCATTTTCTTTTCAATAATTCTTCAAAATCATCAGACCATAGATATTGTTCAAGAAAATCACGATAACCTTCCTCAAGAGACACCCTGTGTATTCCTCCAACTTTATGCTCCATTATAAAAGAATGTATTAACTTATTTCCATAATATTCGTTAACATTCCAGCCAAATTTTTTGATTTTCTCTATCTGCCATTTCAAAAATTGGTCTGTGTTAAATCCTATTTTACCTTCTGCAACAAATTCTTTTAGAAGTATAAGAGATTCCTTAGGAAACGCTTCTAATCTTCTTATTATATTATCTCTTATAGCTTTCTCAGCATCAGTAAAAATCTTCAACTTTGCGATAAAGTGAGAAACTTCTCTTTTCAACCCCTTTAGCAAACTATCTTTTGAAGAGTATCCGATATAAGTAAAAGCATTAATATCAAATGGTAACTTATCGGGATCCTTAAGATTTAATTTATCTTTATTATAAATCATGATACAAGGTTTTCCTAATCCAAAAATCATACCTATTTCCATAAACACATTATAATTTTCAGGACTTAGGCAAGCTATCCCAAAATCACAAGCCAATGCTAATTGACATATCTTACATATCTTTATTCCAGTACCTGGTTCAATCTTAGCATTAAAAATGTGATAGTCCGGGCTCTTAAAGTATTCATTAATGGTCTCAATTAAAAATGGGTCATTTCCTTCAAATTGATACATAAAAAAGCCTTTGTATTTTTCTTTTTTCTCAAGTTCCTTTCTTTCAGAAAAAACGAGATTACATTTATTAGGATAACTTTTAGGACAGTTGACATTAAAATTTGCCATATCTATTACTTTTTATAATCCACTTGAGGAAATAAACCCATAAATACCTTATTGTCTCATAAAGTTATGATTATCTATTATACACATAACAAATCCTTGAATAATCACTTTTGTTTCTAAGATTTAAAAGTGCATCGAACCACTCTCTTGATTTTTTTATAAATCCTACCCTGTCTCCAGGATCAAATAAATGTACTTCATGATCGTTCAGCCCAGTTACTATACAAATATGACTATCACCTATCTCAGGAGGCATAAGAGAAACAAGAACAGGCCTGGGAGTATCGCTAACAACAATCTCAAAGAGGTTTTTCAATATGTAATCACGTAATTGTGTCCCGGATTCTAACACCTTTTCTTTAACTTCTTTATCGTCTTCATCAGGGCTTATTTTAGCTTGATATTTTTTACCAAAAGGAGGATAATTCTCGAACTCTTTCATTATACGAAATGTTGGCATTTCATTGTAGAATTGTTTGCAACAAGGACATTGTATATTCTGCGGCGGAAATATCTTGCTGTTAAAATATTCCATCACATCTTTTTGACTCCACTCATTCCCGTTCTGATTCTTTATATCATAAAATTTCAGAACATTTCTCACGCATGTTGGTATACACCCGTTTTGACAATGTTGAAAAGCCTCAGGGTCATTTCCCAATTCTTTAAAGAAAGTATTTATGTCTTTCAATCTACCTCCAAACTAAAGGGCGTCTTTTGGAAAAGAATTTTTTATTAACTAAACCAAAAATCAATTAGGTTCTTAATTGCTTCCTTAAATAATTCTGGAGCTCTTATTCCCAAAATTAAATCTCCATTTTTATTCAATAAGAATCCAACTTCAATTTCAATAACTTTTGTAGAAGTCCCACCATATAAAACAACTGTGCGAATTATTTTATATTCCGAGTAGTATTTTTTGATATACAATTCTTCAATAGATCCAAAAGTTTTTAATTCTTCTATTGCTTTATGGCGGTATTCGTATTTTTTCCCTTCGACGTTTATAATTTCACTTCTACCAAAATCAATTAGAATTAAATCAGGAATGCTTACAATCTTGCTTTTATCTCCGCCCTTATACGCTTCCCTATCAGTATATTTTTCTAAAGGTATTGGTTTTCCGTCTTTTGTTATAAAGTAACCCTTTTCACAACCAGCATGGTTTTCAAAAATTGACTGTCCATTAGTAAAATTTTCTACAACTAAGTGGATAAAAACACTGCCTAATTTTTCTCCTTCGGTTTCGTATTTCCAGTATTTTTCATCTCTTACAGAGATTGGAACACTTAAACCCTCTAATTTAATATTTAGCATATTTGCAATTTTAATAAATTTGTTGTTAGGTGTCAAATGATTTTGTTTTAAGCCATGGGAAGTAATAACAATATCTTTCTTCCAACCTAATTTTCTTAATGTTGCACATATTAAACTCAATGCACCAATGTTGGGGTCATGTGCTAACCCTCCGGATTTATATAAACGTCCAGAAACTTTTATTACGTCTTTTTCTTCTCTAATAAATATAGGGATATTGCCCTTTGGGGCTTTTCTCATCCCAGCTTTGAATTGTATCAGTTCATCAACGGTTCTAAAAGAGATAAAAATATTCGGGTCTAACTTTTTTCCTAAAATCTCTACACCCAATGTTAAAAGACACTTTGTGCCAAGAATATATGTTTCTGTAGCCGTCTTTTTTTGCGGAATCTTTAAGTTATAAAGCATAATTTTTCGTATATTCGGATAATAATAATCTAAGTATACAAATTTTGAAGACCTTTGATATACTCCCGTGTTCCTACTTTCGGTATCATCTGTTTTTGTCTCTTCTATTGCATATAAAGGAGTATCATCTTCTTTCGGCTCATCATCTTGATAAAAAACTAAAAAATCTACAAAACTAGAATACCCGCTAACAATTTTCAAGAATATTTTATTTATTGTATTTGAACGAAACCCTACTATTTCATATAAAAAAGAGAATTTTCTATCTTTACCTAAGATGGGTAGGATTCTAATTGTATCTATAAAACACGGTATATTATTATCTTTTGAAAACTTATAGAGTATGTTGGCTATTACTTCTCTTTTCGGTCTCTCTTCGGTTAATATCCATAAATTTGTTTTTTTCATGTTACTCCTTACGAAATATTAATATGAATTGATGAAGTTGATTTGAAACATAGGAAAAAGGATATCCGTAAGGATATAAATTGATAGTTTTATCATACCATATTTTATATCCTTTGAAACAAACATTTGGTATCTTGCAAATTTCATTCACAATATCTGCATGAAGCATGTTATGGTGCCTGTTTGTCGGTTGCATATCTTTGCAAAATATCACTAAATAGCCCTTATTTTTTAAAAGAGAAACTGACCTCTCTATAATCTCTCTAAATTCAGAGAAAAATTGTTCATAAGATATATTTCCTAAATCTCTTTCATCCTTAGTGAATGCTCCTTTATCTTTACGGTCTCCACCAGTCCTTTTTTTTGAAAGCATATCTGCATATGGAGGATCTGTTAAAATTAAATCAAAGGTTTTATTCTTTATTTCTTCTATTGTGAGAATATTACGAGAATCTGCACAGATTGCTAATTGTTTTTTTAGATGCTCTTGTTTGCAAACTCCGTTATATACCTTAATATAATTCTCTTCTAAATCAATACCCACTGCATTCCTATTTTCTAACAAAGATGCACCCAATAATGTCCCGCCAACACCCATAAAAGGATCAAGTATCCAACCGTCTGATTTTGTAAAAAAAGCTATCAAATCTTTCATTAATTGGGGTGGCTTAGGAGAAGGATGCATTTTTCTAAGATTGTGCCCGAAAGATTCATCTCCAGCAGTAGTATATCTCGTTTCAATTACTGATTTCTGTAAATACTTCCAAAGTTCAAACTCTGTTTTGTTTTTTGCAAAGTCCGTTACTTGAACGGAATTTATGAAAAAAGTCCACTCTTTTCCTGTTAAATCATTAAGTTGATTTTTATTATTATAAATTCCTCTTTCGCCCTTATCCATTTCATGATCTTTAAGTATTCTCTTTACTTTTCGACCATTAGGATAAACTATAATTTTTTCATCACTATCATTTGTTAAGTTGGTTTGTTTAGCGTCTTTCATTTTATCACCTTACCTACGAAGATGTATTCTTTAATTTTATTATTGTGTGAATTATGATTACTTTTGAATCTGCGATAAGGGAACTCATATAGCCTTACACCATTTAATTTACTCTTCTTAAATATATCAGTAATCTTGTCCTTTGAAAGCAAACCTTCACTATTGTAACTTAAAATTACATATTTAGCTTTCAAGCCATTCAATAGGTTTAATAATGCAGAGCCAACTGTTTTTTTGCTACAAAAAACAGACTTTTCTTTTTTCGTATAATCTCTCATTCCTGTCTTGCCTGAAATTTTAGGATTATCATACTTGGCTATAGTTTCTAACATATGATAATTAGCTATATATTGCCTAGAATTATAAGGGGGGTCTATGTAAGCAATATCGCAATTTATCTTATCTAAAATGTCAAAAGAGTCTTTGTTAAATGCTTTATGTTCAAATTTGCTAGCTATTATTTCCATGAATTTCAATGTTAAAAATTTATTTGCTCTTGGGTCCCAAAGTTTATTAAATGCTCCATAAGTCCCAGAAATATTTGCGACTTTTTGAACAGCAAGCAATAAACTCGCAATAAGGTAAAAGTATTCATCTTCATTTATGTAGCCGTTGGTAAACCAATTTTCTATTTTTGTTCTTACACCATCTATTTTCTTACCATTGGCCTCTGAAAAATATCTTCTTTCTATACCGTCTATATTTTTACTTGCTGGAGTATAGTGGTTGTATACAAAACCTTCGGCACCCTCATTTTTATTCAAAAATTCTAGAACTTGGTAAACTCTTTCCTCTGGTTCTGATGAAAGAGTTAATATTTTAAGATTATCAAACGTTGGGCACTTATTTGGAACTATTAATGCTCTTTGAAGAACATAAGAAAAATAAAGATTGTCGTTTGAGATTATAGAAAACATTTTTTTAAAATATCTACTGACGGCAGTACTACCACTAAAAACATCAAAAAAATTTCCCCCTGTTATGTTCTCCTTTCTGATAACCTCAAAAAGATTATTTAGTACACTATGTTTGCTCCCAATTAATCTAAATTGGGGAATTTTGTTCAAAGGAGTAATATTATAAGACGATATCATTTTTTATCACCATTCTTAATTGTTCTTCCATTAATTTTCAAATTGTCTTTAATAAACTTTCTATAATGTCTCCTCGTAGGATTGTTTAATCAAGGCAAAAATATCATTAATATCAGTGTTGGGTAAAAGATTAACCTTCCCTTTATAACCCCATTCAAAAGAGGTTATATCTTTAACCAGTCTCTTAGGATCGTTATATTTGGGATGTCTAAGCAAAACCTGAACGTAACTCTTCTTAAACTCGAATCTGACAAAACTTTTAGAAGTCCTGTAGGTAATCCCGCTTCTTTGCTCAAGAACTTCCGTTACATTAGGCAATTCCAATATCTTCTCTTTAATTTCAAGAAATTTATTCTTCAGTTCCTTGATGGTCTTATTCAAGTGATAATCCAAATCATATTTTTCATAGGCTATATTTGTTATCCTTCTGCCTGCTTTAATTGTGGGCTTCGTGGTGCCTTCTGGCTCAATATCTAAAATCCCATTTTCATAAATAGAATATGTCCAAAGCTCGATATTCTCTGCCATCCTATTAATTGCGTGCTTATCATATTTGCTAAATGAATTTGCCACCAAAATTAGTCTTGGCTGTCCCCACTCAATCTTTACTTTCTTCCCAATCTTCTTTTCAACTAATATTTGAAAATCTCCTTTGTGATCAACAAGCCACTCAAGATAATACAACCCTTGATTGATTATGTTATCCTTTTCACCCCATTTGTATTCAATGATAACAGGGTTATTATTTTCATCCAATCCAAGAGTATCAATTCTCCCTCCGTGCTTTTCACCTGTTGAAAACTCAGTAGAAATAAACTTTATGCCAAAAATCTCCTCAAGGTTATTCTCAATAAGACCCTGTAATTCCTTCTCGTTCTTGAATTGTGCTGTTTTAAATTGCTTAACCTTATTGTTTTCTATCTTGAATATTGGCATTTTATCTCCCTATTAGGCTAACGCATATTCATCCTTAATAAGTTTTTCTATTTCCCCATTATCCTATACATCCCAGTCCCGCAATCAGGACATTTGCCTTTTGCTGCCTTTCTTCCATTCTTCATGGTTACTTCAGCACTATTTAACATTTTCTTCTTTGCTTTGCATTTAACGCAATAAGCCTCTACAGAACAACCACAGGTTTGACACATTTCTTATATCTCCTTATGCTTTTACCTTATCTATGTTGGTTTTCTTCTCCTTATTTATATTATTAAAGTGGTTCTTTACTTCTTTGGAAAATTTAACAAGTTTCTCTAAATCAGGGAAAATTTGTGGATATAAAAAGTGGGCTGGATTTCCAGAACTAGACCTAAAGGTGAAACGCTTTATGATTTTTTTCTTGTAGGTTCCATAGTAAAAATTTTTCCACACGAGTTGTTCCCTAATTGGGGATTTTTTATCCTTAATGATTTTTTCTAAAGAGCCAAATCCGAATATCCTATATCTATGAGGGAATTTCTTCATATCTTCAGATTGTATTTCTTTTAGGTGTACAGGGAATAAATTTATATCATCCCTATCCTTCTTTTTAATTACGCTTCTCAAATAGAAGCAGTATCTTCGAATATGCCATACTGTTCTATCTAGAGAAAACAATTCTTCTCCCATAGTGTAGTAAGGATATTCAAAATAACGATTTTTTCCTTGTGCGTCCAAATATTTAACAAAATCTTCAATATTTTTTGGGAAATCAAAATTAATATCACTAATTTTCAAAACTCCATCATACGCTTCTATGAGCGAATGTTCTATTCCTCTCGTATCCTTACCATTATAGATTAGAATCGCTTTTAAATATTTCTCAATACACTGCAAGGCTAGCCATAAGAATTGTTGGACTAAACCATACCGATAGGCCATTCTGGCGGCAATATAGTCTTTATCAGCGACATCTCTAAAGGACCTATTTACAAAATCATTTATTAAAGCTTGTTTAGTTCTATCATCCATATATTACTAATCACTCATCGTAATGAAACACTCCAGAAAACTTTATAATTGATTTCTAATAACTACCACATATCGGCTTAGTCTGTTGTCTAATATAGGTTTCCAATTTGAGACGGTCTTCCTTTGTATTTTGATTGCTCGGCATCCGGTAAACGCATACCCAGATATTACCCGTAGGACAACTACGCGTCCAACATTCTTTACGAGTATGAGAATCTATACGTGTACCAAGTTCACCAGATTGACCAACATCAAGAACTGTCCAATTCCTATCTTCTCCAACACAGATTATAACATAGATCGCTGCTATGTCCCGAAAATCAGCTTCTGCTAATCGTACACAAATGAATGGATAACCTGCTATAGTCAAATTGGTAGCCATAAACCACCCCCTTTTTCCAATATTTCCCTAATTACATTTAATTAAAAAAGATTATACCCCCTTGACAATCATTTGTCAATTTAATTCAATCTAGTTTTTATTGCAAAACTCCTTATAAAATGCTACAATTAAATTATGAAAGTAACCCTTGTAATCCTCATAATCCTAACTCTCTGCCTCCTCTCCCTTGCCTACTCTTTTACAAACAACAAATTCTCCGACCCAGAGAAAACATTCTTGACATTTCAAAATGCACTAAAAAAAGAGAATTATAGATTAGCATGGAAATGCATCTCGGAAGATGGTAAAAAGAAATGGCCAAACTTTAAGACATTTAAAGAGCATTCAAATAAGCATATTTTTAATGAGGGTAAAATAGGGCTTTTAGAAGCAAAGATAGTAAGATGTGATATAATAGAAAATGTATCTGGTATAATAATAAAGAACTCCAATCTTGCAAGGGTTGAATTAGTCAAGGAAAAAGGGAAGTGGAAGATAGGGGATGTGGTGAGGGTGAAGGAAGTTCAATGATTATGGTGTCAATCGGTGGTTACGTTTGAGCTCAGCGGTTGGAAACGCACAGCGTTTACAGTCCGCTGAAGCGAACTGTTATGAGCCTTTTCTTTTTAATTCCTCAGCATGCCAGCTATCTAAATGATTAGCTTTTTCTAGTTGTTTTACGCATGAATCAGAAATACCAAGTATTAAGCCAATTTGTTGATAAGAAAGACTCTCTTTACGCAATTGCAGGATAATGTTTCTTCGGCGAAAAGCGATTTCACTTGGAACCCCACGCATGGATATAATTTTCGATGATTTCACTTTTTGATCTTCGGTTTGATAATATATAGGTATTCTAAAGAAATCGCCTTCATCATGATCCCAGCCTAATAGGTGCGAAACCAAACAAATTAATTTGCCGATAATGTCAATATCAGTATTATATGTTTGAGAACATTTTTTTATTTCATGTTCTATCCCATCAATATCTCTATTTAATGTTTCTCTAAAAAGTTCATCATTGGTAACAATTTGATTTATTCTTTTTCTGATTTTATTCAAAAATTTTCGACATTCTTTCTTAAAGAAAGAACAATTTTGAAATGCGCCTGCGAGACCAGGTCGTTTATCAATTCCATAAAGTTCCCAAGCAACCATTTCCATGGGTAATGAGTAGTGAAATCTTTCTTGTTTTACTTTTTTATTTTTCATCAAACGATTTAAATACCCCGCTGAGGCAACCACCCTGAGCCAAAACCACACCAGGTTTAACCCCGGTCGGGTTGATTGTATTGTTCTGTGCGTTTTTTTCGTTCTTCTTCACACCATTCTACTCTTGAACTTGCAGAATCTATGAGAAAATCGTACGTGTGAATGATTATGTTTAAGTCTTGTGACATTTGCCGTCGTAGCTCATCACTTGCTTTATCAACGTTTTTTCGCCTTCCAATAAGAATTAACCCAGGGAGATATTTGAGTCAATATCAGTTAGCCCAATCCTTTTTTATTTCTTTCCCTAGTTGCATAGTCTCGATTACTTTTTATCCATGAACGCCAATCTTGAATTTGTCTGATTGCATGTGTAAGCTCTTTTGTTAGGTCCCCCTTTACAGTAAACATCTTAGCTTTTGGGCTTTCCAGTTCAACGGCCACCCAATCAAAACCGAAAGAATGTTTTTCACCAATAATGAAATCAGTAACGTATTCACCGCCGAGTTTCTTCTTAGGTAAAACCCAGCGACCGTGCCCGCCTCCTAGGTGTTGTATAAGTAAGAGTGGAATTTCGGTCAATATCTCTTGTACATCTTCTTCCCTCTTCGCAGATTTAATTGCAATCTCCAACTTTTCTATATCATCATAAGTTAGGTCGTCCCACCAGACAAAAAAGTCTCTTAGTGGGTCATCCTTCAAAGTATTTGCCCTTGATATCTTCATTATATTCATATTATTTGTTTACACAGAACAGATATTAGACAACTGTTTAACTATTCCAATAGACCCGCGCAGGCTATTAGTGTAACAGACAACTATTGCCTGTTATTTATCATTCACTCCGTTTGTTTCTACTGTTATGATAATATAGCCATACAGGATTGTCAATAGGAAATCTGAAAATTTTTGTTAGGTGGGGACGGGTTTAGGCACATCGTATTCACTCCAATCTAAACATCAATCAAAACCTATCAACCACTTCTCTCACCAATTCACTAATACTTCTGTCTGCTTTCTTTTTCCTTCTTCCTAAACTCCCATGGCGGTATTGGATTCTCATCCTGCCATAATCCACGTTTCTTTTTTCTTGCCTCTTCCTCTACCTTTTCTAATTCCGTGTCATCCGGGGCATACTTGCGATACCACCAGGCAAAACCATTCTTCACAATTTCGTAATTAACATTCTTTCCTTCAACAAATACATTTGCAACCACTCTGCCATATCTATCTTTTGTTACAGGTTCTACAGTAACAATTTTACCAAAAACCAATTCAGAAGTAAACTGTTTTGCTTTACTCCCAAATGCCTGTTTCTTTTCTGGGCAATCAATACCATTTAATCTTATAGTTTCTTCTTTTCCTTCATGCAATACTGCAATGGTATCACCGTCTTTAATGCCGATGACTTTGGCGATGTAGGGTTCTGCGTTAACTATAGGAAAGAAAACTAAAAGAACCATTAAAATTTGTGGTAAACTCATCACTATCGAATACAACCTTTTCTTCATGCTATTACCTTTAACATGAGTACTCCTAACTGTTAGGACTGATAATTACTTATTTTGCCTTCTTTAACTTCTAGGTATCTCCCTATGAGAAGAAGGACTGAACCTAAAATGAAAAGGGAATTTTTGATAAACATAAGTTTATTATTTTGTACTACAGCTGTTCCGCCAAGGTTGTACAATGGGTAACAATAGTACCTTCTGATTTCATTATATTTTTCTCCTAATGCATTTTTATCGGATAGATATATAGCATGTTCAAGATAGTCCCAAACAGCATCAACTTTTCTTTCAATTTTATACAATTTTATATCTTGGATAGTATCGTTCTGTTGGTCTGTTATAAAAAATTGCCACCACGTTGCAAAAAGTATCAAGAGAAGACCACATAATTCAAATTTTGCCCATTTTCTTAAAGCAAACATTATCTGTTATCCTCTACTTTTGGTATACCTTTTAAGGCAGACTTGTCACTAATTCAAACTCAAATGTTGTATTGCGTTCACATTGTAAATAAGATTGGAACGCGATATTGCTTAATATGGATATTCTTGTTAGAAAATTTTGAAGATGAAATCTTTTCCTCTTTTTAGAAATTCATTAATAAAATGCTCTTTCTGCTGATCATTTCAGTTTTTTAAAAGAAATTCGTATATTTTCAATAACCTGATTTCAGCATCTTCTGTTGGTTCATATTCTAAGTTTACAAGCAAAGAACCCGCCTGAGATTTTTTAGATTCTTTCGAATTCTTATTGCTTTTCTTCTTAATTTTTTTCTTCAATATCAATAACCTTGCCGGAAATAATCTTTTCTCAACCCAAACGCACGTATCCAATTTTTGAAGAAAAGATTGTCTGTCCATTTTAAATTCGCTCTCTTACACTAAAGAACCGAAAAAAAGCAGTCAAGCACATTGCTAAACTGCTTATAAATTCTTATACGCCCTAAAACTGTATTGCATTCTACACCTCTTTTAAGAACAATTTAATAATACTCCTGCTAATGATAAAAGTCAAGCGAAAAAGTGTGCCAAGTTAAAATTCTTCAACCGCCCCCCTCACCAACTCAGTAATACTCCTACCGGTTCTCTCTGCCAATAATCTCAGTCTTTTATCCTGCTCTTTTGTTATGGTTCTGGCAATATATTTCGAACAAACGGGGGTTACTCTCTTGAGAAATTTATACGATAGGTTTTTATTTTCTATCCTTTTTAAATAAACCTCTATTATTCCCCTTAGAACTTCAGATTCTGTCTTACATTGCTTATTTGCCAAATCCTTGAGCTTTTTAGCTGCCTTCTTATGTAAACTACAGCAGATTGTGACATAATTATTTCTATTATTGGACATTCTCTTAAGTCCTTGATATTTATGAGGTAATGTTGCTTGCAGATGAAAATTTAAAGTTTTTCGTGTATTGTATCGGTAAGATATGGGTCTTGCCGATGCAAAAGAGGGTAAAATTCCTGTATTTTGAGAAGAAATTTTTTATGCCTGGTACTGAACAACAACAACTTTATCCCGAAAATCAAATTCAATCTTTGCTTTAGCCAGTTGATTTAATTTTGCAGCATATATCAATTATGGGCTTCAGCATTGGCATCTTTTAATGATGGTACCTTTAAATTCCAAGGTAGAACCTATAAATTAGGTCAATTCCCTGGTAGGAAGATTACCATCGGCTTTATGCCTGGCAAAAAACTCATGGCTTTTAAAGATCAAAACAAAATATGGCAATATTATTTCCAGGGACATCGTTAATAAGATAGCTGCATATTCATAATATTGATCTATAAAAGGGAACAAAAATAGAAAATCCCTACTACCCTCTCATGTCCACTTTCTGCGTTCCCGGATGTCCGGTTTTAAAAGTTACGTAACATAAGTTTTTTCTAACTTAAGTTTTTTTCTAACCTTCTCCATAATAGAACTATTAATATTATCTATTTCTCTAACCATGGGCTCTATGGTTTTTTTTGCCTCAATCACAAATTTGTCGTCCTTCACATTTTTTAGATTCGTTTCTACATTAAGCAAACTTGATTGAAATGCAGCCCACAGCATGGCTATTCCAGAGCCTACATCACCAAGGAGGAAGGGATTCCCCTTATCCACCAATACGTCGCAGAGCCTGGCAGCATTGTAGGAATATCTGCATATATCCATAGAGACGCCTATGTTTTCTTTAAGTGCATCCTGGATTGCTCTAACTCTTCTTTCTTTCTCATCTGTAGTCTCCTTTGGCAGCCTATAAGAAGATTGGACCTTTCTATAAGTTATTGAATCCTCATCTATCAGTATGGTCAATTTACCAATTAATGTCCTGGCAGATTCCAGAACCTTCTGAACATCTTCTTCAGCATCTTTATATTTTTCATTGCCTCGTGTAAAATTTGCAGCCATACTTATAAGTGCCACACCTAAGCACCCAGCCAATGCTGCTGCACTCCCACCGCCAGGGGTAGGTGTCTTTGAGGCAAGTTCCTCAATATACCGAACTAAAGTTTCATCCTTAAACATTGCCACCTCCATTGCTTATTGCCCGGCTCAGCGCCAGTTCTCACCTGCTATACGTCCTGTAGAAAACGCCGCCTGTAGATTATATCCTCCGGTCTTTGCATCTATGTCAATCACCTCTCCTGCAAAAAATAATCCCTTGACTATTTTAGATTCCATAGTCAGGGGATTAATCTCTCTTGTATCCACCCCGCCTCTCGTTACCATCGCCTCTTCTACAGGGCGGGACCTTATTACAGTCAGTCTTAAATCTTTTAATAGATGTCCGAGTCGTTTTCTTTCTTCAGCAGTAATCTGGTGCACCATTTTTTCAGGGTTGATAGACAATAAATCTATAAACACAGGGATTAGCCTCTTTGGCAGATAGCCTTTTAAAAGATTTTTAAAAATCTTTGTCCCTTGTGCCTTTGTCTCTCGTAAGAACCTATTTTCTAACTGCTCTAAACTCAAAGCAGGTTTGAGGTCAACAGAAACAACTACTTCTTTTTTCTTCTCTAAGAGGTCTATTACCCCGGCACTTAAAGAAAGGACTATCGGCCCTGAAATTCCAGTGTGCGTAAAAAGCATATCTCCGAACAGTCCAGTCCCACCCGGAATACAAATGTGGACATTTTCAAGTGACACACCAGGAAGTCTTCTGCTCCATGGTTCTTTTGTCTCTAAAGGGACAAGTGCGGCTCTAAGGGGAATTATCATATGTCCTGCCTTTTTAGCGATTCTGTATCCCTCCCCTGTTGAACCTGTCAAAGGATAAGAGAGCCCGCCTGTAGATAATATGACCTTCTTTGCCTCTAAGATTTCCCCTCCCTTACACTTTACGCCACAAACCTCTTTATCCTTAACCATGACATCCTCAACTTGTTTACAATAAGAGACCTCTACCCTGTTCTTGTCCATATAACCCTTTAGCACATCCACTACACTCCTTGCCTTGTCTGTAACAGGGAAAATCCTTCCTCCTCTTTCTGCCTTCAATTTCAATCCTCTGTCCTCAAAAAAATCCATCAGGTCCTGATTAAAGAACCTGTGAAATGCATTGCGCAGGAATTGCCCGCTCCTGCTGAAATTTTCAAGAAAATGGTCTATGTCCCCGGTATTGGTAAGGTTACAGCGGCCCTTACCGCTGATAAGCAGTTTTAAGCCTAATCCATCTTTCTTTTCTAAGAGTAATACCTTCGCCCCTGACTCTCCTGCCCTGCCAGCAGCCATCATCCCTGCAGCCCCACCTCCTATCACTATAACGTCTAACGTTTCTTTTCCCATGCTCCTATTTTCTTCAACATCTTGAATAACTTAGCCAGAGGTAAACCTACGACATTGTAAAAACAACCTTCAATACGTTCTATAAAAATACTGCCTAAACCTTGAATATCAAAACTGCCTGCCTTATCCAATGGGGAAACCTTTTTAAAATAATCCCTGATTTCTCTATCACTTAAACGAGACATGTAAATCCTTGTCTTCTCATAATCAGTAAGAATCCTATCGTTGTCAATATCTATAACTGCTAAACCTGTATAGACCCATTGTGGTTTCCGAGAGAGCAATTTTAGGGTCTTCAAGGCATCCTTGATATCTTTAGGTTTCCCGATTATTTTTCTGTTAACCAAAACTACTGTATCAGCCGCAATGACTATCCCGGAATTAAACCTTTTAGCAACATCCTTAGCCTTCTCCAAAGCATTCCTGACAACCAAATCAGCACAACTACCCTTCAATTGTCTCTCTTCTTCTACATTGGATTTGACTGATTGGAAACTAATGCCTATCTGCCTTAGTAATTTCTGCCTTGCCTTTGATTGTGAAGCCAAAATTATTTTACGCATTTTGTGACTACAAAAATAATACCACTCGCGGTAGAATAAGTCAATTAAATTTTAAA
>Ga0082335_1001963_pt1 | contig 40480 bp, 52 predicted proteins | sample Subgrocontami58m_FD_72375 | JGI IMG/M metagenome (GOLD analysis project Ga0082335, IMG submission 72375) | Subsurface groundwater microbial communities from S. Glens Falls, New York, USA - GMW37 contaminated, 5.8 m (SPADES assembly) (version 2) ...
AATCTTGTTTTCAATTCTGAACACTTCATCATCGAAGATGATGAGAGCTCTCAGAAATCAAAGATTTCTGAAGCTTCAAAATTCAAAGAATTTTGAGAGCTGTCAGAACTTTTAGTTCTGAAGTCCCCAAAATCGAGGGCCTGTCACAAACCACACCTTTTAAGGTGTGGTAGCCCATCTATTTTGTGATTTTAAAATATCCGAGAGTGCACAAAACATATACAACAATTAATTTTACCATCAACCATTAAAACAGTATAATGCCTCTAAAATAAATTATCGTTCATCTTCAGTATACACAAAATATTTTTTGATATGCTGTTTTACAGAATCCATCAACTCTAGTTCTTCACTGGGAATTTCGTCATCATCTAAACCAATAAATTCGAATTGAATTCCTGCTATTCTTGCAAGATCATGGTAATTATTTTCATGTTTGGTTGAGAATTGAAGGCTTCCCGGAAAGTTTAGGCTAGCAGTTAATGTTCCGGTTAATTTGCTTAGATACTTCTCTCTTCTTCTTGGATCTTCTTTTTCATTGGAGAACATCCTTCCGATATTCCCATAGCCTTCAAAACCATAACGCAGTTCTCCTTGGATTTGATCAGTGACGTATTCAAAGAGTTTTTCAAATTCATCTATTCCTACAACTCTTGGAAACGCCACTTGCAGTCTTTCTTCTAGCGACTCTTCTGACGAAAGTGGGTGAGATGATTCCATAAATCAAAATGATAAAGGAGAAATATAAAGATTATGGTTCTCTACGAGATGGTTTCCTCTATCTCCTTCAGCCGGCTCAATTTTGCTTCCCGTTCTTTTCCTAGGACGCCGCCCTTGAAAAGTTTCGCTTCTATCGCTACAGCAAGATCTGCTATAAAAGAGTCTGCTGTTTCTCCGCTTCTATGGCTGACAACAAGAGTAATGTTGTTTTGCTTTGCGAGATCCACCACTCTCTTGAGATCGAGAAGAGAGCCGTTCTGGTTGGGTTTGATGATGATTGCTGAGATGCTGTCACTTGCTATTGCTTTTCTTAAGCGCTCATGGCTGGTTACGGTAAGATCATCTCCGACGATAAGGCATTTGAGATGCTTCTTTAATTGGGAGAAACCCTCAAAGTCTTCTTCTTCAAGCGGATCTTCAAGGTATTCTAAATGATAGTGCTGGTCTATGGCATAAAGGTAGGCCATTTGCTTCTCCCGATTCCTGATTTTCAGAGGATTTTTGTAAATATATTCCCTGAATCTGTTGACGCCCTTATAGAACGTAGAAGAGGCAGCATCAATTCCTATTCTGAACTTCACCCCATATTCATCAATCATATTCTCTCGTAGGTCATCCATGACTTCCAGGACTTTTTCATTGGGCAAGGAAGTTTGCCACGCATTTTCGTCATTCTTTTCTTTTTTAAATTTTTTATCAACATTCTGAAGAATCTGAAGAGCATTGGCGTGAGCTTCTCTGTTGATTTCTATACCCTCTTTTACTGAAGTTAAGGGAATAGAAAGAAATTCCTGAAAATCAGGTTTTTTGCCTTTGGAATGCAAGCCGCCGCCAATGCAGTTCCCGACGAGATAGGGCATTCTGCCCTTGGTTTTGAATGCTTCTGCGAGGAGTTCCCAAAGTTCTTGCTTGTTTTCTTTTGCAAGGGCCTTAAGCAGCGCTGCTTCTAAGGCATAGAGCGTGTTTGCGCCAATTTTGTTATTTGCGAGAGTCTCTATTTTTTTAAGGTCAAGAAATTCTTCGAAGGCAATATTTTGAAGATAAAGGGAAAGATTATTTATGGTAAAAGCATCTCCTCGCGGGTTCTTGATGTAGCTTTTTGCTTCATATTTGCCTTTGCTCTTTCCTGATGGGGCTGAGGACTCGAATACGCCGGCAGCGGTCTTTACCTTTACAGCAATAGTTTCTTCACCTCGGGAATCTTCAATAACCGATCCAGTCACTTCTTTTATTTGCATACGCCATAAGGGGAGAGAGGGTTAATAAATATGAGCGTATAAACAATGTCTTCGCAGAGAGTAAAATAGAGAAGCCAGAATCTGACGTAAGCAGACGATTCTGATGAGCAGATAAAACAAGCAGGCATATGCCATGCGGAGATACTGATAAATTCTGCCTCTAAAATCATAAAGGTAAAATTTTAACTTGAACTGCTGTAATTTATATTGCCCTGTTCATGTTGAATAGGTAATGAAATTAACTTGTATCGCCCGGGAATTAAAGCTCGGATACTGTAAGATTGTCGTGAGTTAAGCTTAAATAGTATGTTTTCCTCCTGATTTTCAGGAGGTGAAAACATATGAAGTGTCCAAAATGTAAGAACAAAATTGTTATAAAAAGAGGTAGGAGATATAACAAATCTGGGGAAAAACAACTTTATCAATGTAAGAATTGTGAACTTACTTTTATGAAAAAAGATGGTTTTGAAAAAATGAGGCATAAAAAAGAAGATATTGTTCGTGCCATTCATCTGCATAATGAAGGGTTATCTTTGTTTCAAGTTCAAGACCATTTGTGGCAGCATGATGGGGTAAAAATATCAAGGCAGGGAATAGGATATTGGTGCAGGAAATATTCTGTTTTTTTAAAATCCGATAAACAAAAAAGTTAAGCCTAAAATAAAAGGCAGAATTCATTATGATGAAAAGTATGTCAAGGTTTTGGGAGAAGATAATTACGATTTGAACGCGATCGATAACAAAACAAAATTTGTTCTAGCTCATTCTTTCGTCGACGAAAGAACGAAAAAGAAATGTTATGAATTTCTAAAACAAATAAAAGATAGTTGTTATGAACAGATATTAGAGGTTTACAAAGGAGAGAAGCATAAGAAAGTTAAAGAGAGAGGCTTGATAGAATTTACCTGCGATAAATTTGCAAATTATAAATCTGCTTTCAGCAAATTGTTTTCAAGAGTTTGCAAGTTAAATTTTGGTGTTCCAATAGCTTGCAAAAAATACAACTTTGAACACAATAACAATCCAATTGAAAGATATAATGGAAAAACAAAAGACCGAATAAAAAACATTCGCGGGGGATTTGGCAGTTTTGAAGGAGCAAAATGTTTTATGGATTTAAGAAGAATAATTCACAACTATGTAAATCCGCATCAAGAACTTGGAGGAAAAACACCAGCAGAAATGGCTGAGATAATTTTATCTTTGAAGAGAAATAAGTTGTTGAATTTAATCAGATTTGTCAGAGATAATTACGCATCGCTAACTTGACAGTATCTAAAGCTCGGAAGATTTAAAAAGTTCCAAATCCTGGAATAGAGATGAAAAAAAAGGTGAAGAAAAAGAAAGAGAAAGGAAAGAAAGGAAAAGTGTACCGAAGCAAGAATGTGTGCGAGTACTGCTAGAACATGAATCACCGGACTTCTTGGCGTATGTATTTAGCATTTTTATTTTTTTTATTGCTGCTTCCGCTTAGTTTTGCGCATGGAGATGAGCAGGAAAAAAGAAATTGGGGGAATCCTGTTCTGTACATCGAAGGCGTAGGAGTTTTCCTTTTGATCATGACCGCATTGATCACGATGAAAGGAAAGAAGCTGTTGGGGAAAAATGCGAGTAAGAAGGTGATCTTTTGGATTATTGCTCTGCCCGTTGCGCTCTCGTCCATGTATCTTGGAGGCCATACAATCTATGAGAATCTTGTTTCAGTCACCAGGGGCCCTGTCCATTGGCATGCTGATTTTCAAGTTTGGAATTGCGGCGAGAGAATTGATCTTGAGAATCCAGGGGGATTGCTCAATCGAGTGGGAAGCGCTTCAGTGCATGAACATGGCGACGGAAGAATCCATGTTGAAGGAACGCTTGAAACTCTTGAAGAAGCTGAGCTGCAGCACTTTTTCAAAGTAACAGGAGGCTTGCTCACAAAGAATGTTCTTCAAATAAAAGGAGATGAAGGGGTGGTGGAAATGAAGAACAATAATCTCTGCAACAACGGAGAAGGAAAAGTTCAGATTTTTGCTTATAAGATTTTGGATGCGCAAAAGTATCAACGAGAAGGTTTTATTGCCCAGCAGATAAAAGTGGACGAGCATTACATCCTTTCTCCATATGGCAACGTCCCTCCGGGCGACTGCATTATCATTGAATTTGATCAGGAAAAGGAGAGGACAGACAAACTCTGTGATAGTTATCAAGTTGCTCTTGAGCAGGGAAAGATGAGGATGGAAAGATGAAAGCGTTATGTTTGAAAGAGCCCTGGGCAGGTTTAGTTCTTGAAGGAAAGAAAACAATTGAAACACGAATTTGGAAGACAAGATATCGGGGAAAAGTTGTTTTATGCTGCAGTAAGAAACCTGTCTCGGAATTAAGCGGTAAGGCTTTTGCAAGAGCAGAAATAGCTGATTGCAGGAAGATGAGAAAAGAAGACGAGAAAGATGCCTGCTGTAAGGTGTATCCAAGAGCCCAGAGCTGGATGCTTAAGAATATTGCTCCGATTAAGCCATTTGAAGTCCAAGGAAAATTAGGATTATTTAATCTAACCTCGGGGGTAAATCATGGTTGAGATTGCCTTGCCTACTTTGGCTACGGTTGTTTTAGCAGCGCTCATTGATTCAATTAACCCCTGTGCCATAGGTGTTCTTATCCTCCTGATCTCAACTCTTATCGTAATAAGAAAAAAGGTGAAGATGCTGTCTATCGGCCTTCTTTATATTCTTGCAGTTTTTCTTACCTATCTCCTCCTGGGTTTCGGGCTCATGACATTTATGGCAGCGATTCCCCTAGTGGTCGCTGAATATATCTCGATAGCAGTGGGTTTGCTCGTGGTGTTTGCAGGGTTGGTCGAGATCAAGGATTATTTCTGGTATGGGGAAGGATTCTCGCTCAGAATTCCTTACAAATACTCCAAGAAAATTGAGGGGAAGATGAAGAAACTTTCTTTAGGAGCAGTTATTTTCCTCGGAGCATTTGTTGCTGCGGTTGAACTGCCCTGCACAGGAGGGCCTTATCTTGCAATTACCCTTCTCTTATCGCAAAATTTCAATATGGCTGCATTTTGGTATCTTGTGCTTTATAATATCATCTTTGTTTTGCCGCTCCTGGTAATTCTAGGACTGGCTCTTGGAGGGATGAAAGTGTATCGTATTCAGCAATGGAAGCAAACCAATAAATCTTACATGCGATTAGCAACAGGTTTGATCCTTATTGCTTTAGGATGGCTGTTGATGCTGATTGCGAATGGCACGATAAATTTGAATTAAGATGAAAATAATTGATTTCAATGTTGGAGAAGAAAGAGCATTTTTAATGTCAGAATTGAAAACCGCAGACTTTAGTCTGTGGTAGTAGCCCATCTTGTTTTCAATTCTGAACATCCCCAAAATCGAGGGCATGTCACAAACCACACCTTTTAAGGTGTGGTGGCCCATCGATTTTGTGATACTTGATTAAAAGGAGGAAAAATGAAAAAAGTTGTTGTGAAGCGAGGAGGCGGAAAAGAGAAATATGACGAGAAAAAGGTCTATGCGTCAGTATATGCATCTGCCCTGAATTGCGAGTATGGCGAGCAGGAGTCTGAGAAGATCGCAAAAACCATCATGAAAAAAATAAGCGCGTGGGCGAAGAAGCATTCGGTCATTGACTCGAACGACATCCGCGAGCAGGTTCTCAAGAATCTAAAAGACCGGGCTGTGAAACTAATGTATAAGCATCATTTGGATTTGAGTTAGCTTCGCATCTTTCAGCATCTCTCATGGAATATGCGCATTTGAGAGCCCGAGCTTTTAATCAAAAAGAAATCCCCGCAGCTTGCTGCGGTTGGGAGTATATTCACTCAATTTTGCGAAGCAGATAATATCTTAGGCATGCTCGCTTATCAAGAAAAAACCAGAAGACTCCGCTTTGTCAAAAACCCTTGGTTTTTGAGCATGTCGGAAATCATCGTGATTTCCGAGCACTCTCAGAAATCTTTGATTTCTGAAGCCATCAGAATTCCACAAGGAATTCTGAGGTTTAATACGGAGATGAATGGTGGTTTTTCGTGACTTCATCATCAAAGATGATGAGAGCTCTCAGAAATGCTTCTTGCATTTCTGAAGCTTCAAAGTCTAATGACTTTGACAGCTATCAGAAGCTTTGCTTCTGAAGGCCTAAAAATTTGTTGTGGAAAAATCTCCGAACAGACTTCGCCATGTCAAAAACCCTTGGTTTTTGAGCATGTCGGAAATCATCGTGATTTCCGAGCACTCTCAGAAATCTTTGATTTCTGAAGCCATCAGAATTCCAAGAAGGAATTCTGAGGTTTATGGCGGAGTCGGAGATTTTGCAAATTTTTATGATTTGTTCTCAGAAATAATCTCTCTGTATTTTTTAATCTCACTTTCTGTTAGGCCCGATACAATTTCATCAAAATTTGAAACAAATATCTTTGCTTCTTGCAGCATTATTCTAACTTTAATCTCTTGGTCAACTTTCATATAATATTGTGCATCTATTTTTTTATCCTTATGTTGATTTATTGTTTTAGTTTTATCTTCTCCCAAAAGCAGACCAACTGCTAAAATAGAACAAGCATGATTTTCACATTTAACACCTATTCTTTGAAGAAAAGAATAAAGAGCATAATATTCTGCATAGTAAATTGCAACAGTAGCCCAAAGTAAGTCGTTATCATTCAAATCTTTTTCTGCCCTAAGTAAAGAAGACTTTGCCTGTTCAAGATAAGATTTTGATAATCTTTCATTTGGCTCAACTATCTTTAATCCATCTTTTAGTTTGAAACACCAAGTTAGTTTTTTACTTCCCATAATATTCCCACATAATATTTACATAAGCAGATTGGTTATTTAAAATTATATGATTTTCTTCTATCTCTTTTATTAAGGTTTCTTTTTTATTTATTGCTTTTCTAAATGATTCTTCTTTTAAGCTATTTCGATGAATTTTGTAGGGTAGTAAATGAAATGGCAGATTTTCTTCTTTATTTGAGATTGTAAATAAGTCTAAGTCAGAATTTTTATCTGCCTTAAATTTAGCAAAACTCCCAAAGATAATTAGAATAGCATTAGTATGGACTGATTTTAAAAATGTCTTAAATTCTGGGTATTTTTCCAAAAAAAACTCTGTTTTGTGAATTTCAGCTTTTAGAAGATAAGATTTAACATGAATGTTGTCAAGATTTAAATTAAAATATTTATTTTTTCCTTCGGTCTTGCTTTTTAGTACCTTTTCTTTCTCAAAGATAGCAAGAATATTCTGGCAGGTTTTAAGTGGAATTTTCGCAAGTTTACTTATCTGCCTTAGATAAAATTTAGACTTATAGTCTCCGCTATACAAGGAGACTACATCAAGTTCTCTGTTTCTTTTCTGATACATATGTATATATTTTGATACATTGGTATTTAAAGCTTTTGAATTACGTTTCGAGATGAGATAGTAGTTTTAGAATTAGTCGGCACCAAATAGTCTTTTAAACCAATTTAAGATTTTCTGAAGCAATCCCTCACTTACACACTGAGAAGAAACACAAACATTACTTTCGCATTCAAAATTATTTTCGCAAGTGTTTCCAGATTCTTGTTGAGAAACAAACTTTTCATCTTCAGAACAGAAATTTCCATCTTTTCTATAACCGAAAGGAAAACATTTGTCTCCGAGTTGACAACCATTGCATTTATACTCTTCTTTATTCTCTTTAGGTATTTCAAGAGGGCCAGTTTCTGCATCAGGGGTAATTTCTCTTAGTTTTGGGGGAAGTTCCAAAGGTCTACCAACGCATACTCCATTTTGGCACTCTGGAGTATTGCTAGGGCATTCGTATTCGACATACCCATAGATTCCTTTGTATGATTCGCCTTGAGGAATAGTAATAGTAGCATTGATACAATAAGATTCTCCAAGAACTGTTGAGAAATTTTGGCCAGGCAATGCTTGTTCACAATAATCGCCCTGTGATAAATCGGAGGTAGGTGGATTATACCCTTTATCCGACTTAATGAGTTTTATTATAACATGGCCTGGCTCTTCATAATTTATTCCGCCATCTGAATCAGTGCAACTATAAACACTTGGCTGTAGTGAAGGAAGAGGTTGAGTGTTTGGAGGAATAGCGCATCTTCCATCTTGGCATGTATTATATATAGAAGAACAATCATAATCAACAGATTTTATATTAATATTATTAATAGAACTGCTTTGAGTTTCACAATAATATTCTCGAACAAATGAGGAGTTCTCTGTTGTTCCATTGCTATGGCAATAATCTTCTCGCGAAGGTTGGGAAAGAGGGTAGTCTGATCCGTTCCAACTTACTATCTCAACTCTTACAATCCCTTTTTTATAATAGTTAATTCCCTCATCAGAATCTGTGCATGTTATGAGATTTTCAGCAGAAGCAAAACTCGCTAAAGCAAATACAAATAAAATTCCAAAAAGTATTTTTGCTTTCATCTTAAGAAGAATAAATTTCTCATCTTTAAAAAGCTATAGCAATTTTTTTTTCCGTCCGTCTGCCCCCATCTCAATTATCAGGAAAAACTAGAAGACTCCGCTTTTTAATGCGGAGATGAATGGAGGTTTTTCGTGAGCCTAAAAATTTGCTGTGGAAAAAATCTCCGAACAGACTTCGCCATTTATGGCGGAGTCGGAGATTTTGCAAATTTTTATGATTAAATCTCTGAAACTTCGTTTCAGCTATCTTTCGTGCTTTTTTCGTCGGGTGGGGGTTGGAAATGAGCAATCACGATTCGACTTAACTTAGATTAACACTAAGAATCGAATCTCTCATTTTTTAGAGGAGAAACCCTTAAATAACACCCCGCCTTCTTTTTGAAAGAGGCAACGATGGAATTTTACAGGCAGGAAAAAGAAGAGGTTTTGCATGAGTTCAAGGTAAATGAAGAGGCAGGTTTGACTGCGCGGGAAGTAGAGTCGCGACGGCGGGTTTCCGGGTGGAATGAACTCAAAGAAAAGAAGCAGATTCATCCCATGCTGATTTTTCTCAGGCAATTCAAGAGCTTTATTATCTATATCCTTCTGTTTGCAGTACTTGTCTCCCTGCTCTCTGGAGAAAAGGTTGATGCTCTGGTTATTTTGTTTATTCTGGTGATCAATGCAGTTATCGGTTTTCTCCAGGAATATAAGGCAGAGAAGTCGATTGCTTCCTTGAAGAAGCTGTCTGCATTGAAGGCAAAAGTCCTTCGGCAGGGAGAAATGGTATTGATTGATTCCAAGGAATTAGTTCCCGGAGATATCCTCTTTCTTGAAGAGGGAAGCAAAATTCCTGCAGATGCGAGGATTCTTGAGGCATATGCACTTGCTGTTTCCGAATCTTCTCTTACAGGGGAATCAATGCCGGTAAGCAAGCATGAACACGCCATAGAACAGGAAGCAGTCATCAGTGATCAGCGCAATATGCTTTTTTCCGGAACTCTTATTACTCGGGGCAGGGCAAAAGCAGTTGTTGTTGCAACAGGAATGAAAGGAGAACTTGGGAAAATTGCCGGGATGATTTCTGAAGTGGAGGAAGAGCAAACACCTCTTCAGAAAAAGCTAGAATCTTTTGGAAGGAAAATTGGAGCAGGCACGCTTCTCATTTGTCTTGTCATCTTTCTTGTAGGAATTATCAAGGAGGGCATTTTGCATCTTCTTTTTGCCGGAGAATTTGTTGCTTTTCTCGTGGCTGCAAAAACCTGGCTTTTGACTGCTGTTTCTTTAGCTGTCGCCGCTGTTCCCGAAGGCCTCCCTGCAATTGTTACAATCGTGCTCTCTCTTGGAGTTATCAAGATGGCAAGAAAGAACGCCCTTATTAGGAGACTGCCTTCTGTCGAGACTCTTGGAGAAACCACAATTATTTGCGCAGATAAGACCGGCACTCTTACTACCGGGAAGATGCATGTACAGGCAGCTTATTTCAATCGCCATGATCTCCTTCTTGATAAGATGCCAGAGAATTTAGAAGAAGAAGGCAAGCTTCTTTTTCTTATGGGTGTTTTATGCAATGACGCCTCGCTCAACGAGTCAGGGGAATTTATCGGTGATCCGACTGAAGCAGCCCTTCTTGTAAGCGGAAAGAAAGCAGGAATTGAGTATGCAGAGATGAGAAAATTATGGCTGAGAAAAACTGAGGTGCCTTTTGATGCTGTGAGAAAAATGATGAGCACTCTGCATATTGATCCGAAAACCGAGAAAGAATATGTGTTTACAAAAGGATCTCCCGAGAATCTTCTTGAGAAATGTACGAGAATGCTGATTCAAGGCAGGATTGTAAGAATTACTTCTTCACTTCGGGAGGAGATTTTGAGGAAAAATACAGAATATGCAAGAAGGGCATTGCGTGTTCTAGGATTCGCATATAAAGATTATAGGAAAGGGGAATTTGAAGAAGATCTTGTTTTTGTTGGTTTGCAGGGGATGATTGACCCTCCGAGACCCGATATTAAGGATTCTGTCATGAAATGCAGAGGGGCAGGCATTAAGGTCATGATGATTACAGGAGACAACAAGAATACTGCAGAGGCTATTGCCCGGGAGATTGGTATTGAAGGAGAGGCAATGAATGGGCTTGATTTTGCAAAGCTTTCCCGAGAGGAGCAATTACAATCTCTTGAGAATGTTGCGGTTTTCTCTCGGGTTGAACCAAGACATAAAATGCTTATTGTTGAATTGCTCCAGAGCAGAGGGGAAGTGGTGGCCATGACCGGAGACGGAGTGAATGATGCACCCGCGATTAAGAAAGCAGATATTGGTGTTGCGATGGGCATTACAGGTACAGACGTTACCAAAGAGACCAGTGATATGATCCTTATCGATGACAATTTTACCTCGATTGTAAATGCAGTTGAGGAAGGAAGAGGACTTTATGAGAACATCAGGAAATTTGTGAATTATCTCATCTCTTGCAATCTCGGCGAGATTTTGGTTATTTTTGTTGCAATCCTTCTTGGCTTGCCGCTTCCGCTTACAGCGATTATGCTTCTCTGGCTGAACTTAGTGACAGACGGCTTGCCTGCTGTGGCATTGAGTGTCGATCCTTATCCTAAAGGTTTGATGCAGCGACCGCCCAGAAAGGTGCAGGAAGGCATTATCAACAGAGAGATGCTCTCGAGTATTCTTGTAGTCTCCTTCTTTATTACTGCAGGAGTTCTTAGCTTGTTTTTCTGGGGCATGTCTTTTTACAAAGACTCCCCGCTCTTTCTCGGAAAAATTCAGACGCTGGCATTTACTGCTCTTGTCATCATGGAAATGGTGAGGCTGCAAGCCATACGCTCTGAGCAGAAACTGGGGTTGTTCAGCAATAAGTATCTTGTCGCTGCGATTTTGAGCTCACTTGCGCTCCAGCTCCTGGTAATTTACACCCCGCTCAATACTTTTTTTGATGCAGTTGCCCTTTCAGGTATTGATTGGGCTCTTCTTCTGGGAGTCACCGCTGCAGTATTTATTCTGAGCAGAATAACTTTGAAGTTTCTGAAAAAGAAGTAGTACATATATTATGCTTTTTTACAAAGTAAAATCTCACGTAAATAGAGAAAGTTGGATTCTGCTAAAGTTTTATTTTAAAATCTGGGTTGAATACCCCTCAGCTTGCTGCGACAGATTTTAAAAGACAGAAATTGCTGGTCGCGAAGCGAAAAATTTCGCGGGAATACCCCTCAGCTTGCTGAGGGGATAGCGAAATTTTAGGCAATGTCTTTATATAGAAAAGAAGCGTTCGCTCAACATGAGTAAACCAATCGGGGAAGTAGAAGGAATTAAAGAGAGATTTACTGATGAGTATATGCTGGGTGATAAAAATAGAAATCAGTATATCCTCGCTGTAGGAATTTCTAAAGTTTCTTTACGTAATCCAAATGCATCAAAATCAGAGCTGGACGATCTATGCATAAACGTTTTTGTAAGAGATGACATCAGCTTCCCTTTAGAAATTCCAGGCGAATATTATGGGGTAAAAGTCTTTGTTGAAAAATCATCTAGAGTGAGAACGCTTTAATCCGATCAGACTGAGTTGAATCGGAAAGAAATCCCCGCAGCTTACTGCGATGGGGAGCGTATTCCCGGAGAAGTTCGTAGGTGTACAAAGAAGAATGAAAAGAGTAGGTTAAAAAGGGATAGATTAGAGTGCTGTAGAATTTGAGAGCTTTTCCTTAATTGCTGATTCGATCTTAACCTGAATTTCCTCAACACTGGCTTCTTCCTTAACTTGCTCCTGCTTAGGATTTCCTTTTTCTGATTCCCCTTGAATTTTTTCATTGGGGGATTTTTTCAGAAAGATGAATGCAGAAATAATGCTCAAGAATATAAGAATGATGATAGAGATAACGAGAATCTTGCTATTCATGGCCCCGCTCTCCATGGATTAAACAGCTCTAATCCCCTATTTAATTGTACGAGTTCATTAAAATCAAGAGAACTTGAAGTAACTCTTCTAAAGTTCATCACATCAACAGAGCAATAATTGAAATTCTTATTTTCGGTGTTAAGGGATTCTTTATAAAATTTCTTTGAGCAGAGAATCGAGCAATCAAATGTAATACTTTCTATCTTTTGATTAACTTCTCTGCATTGGTTAAATTCTTCATAGCTCATGGTATCATCATCGCACATTTCAACTGAAGAACTCTCAAACAAAATCGATTTTGAGCATACAACCGCTCCTTCTAAATGAGAAAAGAGCTGGGCTGAATCACTGTCTTTTGTCCTTTGCGAATCTGGAATTACTAAATCCGCGTCTAGTTTAGCGAATCTTGCCTCTTCAAACTTTATTTTTCCGTCGAGCATAATAGGAATTACCAAAGAATATTTTGCAATTTTATCTCCTATTTTTTCTTGGGCGAAAGTATTGAGCGGATAAAACTGAGCTTCAACAATACCCTTATCAAGCTGGCTTAAATCTTTGATGAATCCAAGAGAATGAGAATAGAATTTTTCCCCATTATAGTCTAAATATACTATAAGGGAATTTGTTTTTCCCTTTGCACCTTGCCAGGATAATTCGACTAAACCCAACAAGAAAGGTTTATTATCAATAGCTCCTTCAGATGCCCAATAAACATTGCTTACTTCAAAATCTTTAGGCAGAGCTGAAACAAAGCTTAAGGATACTATAAGTACTCCAAAGATTAAGATGCCTTTTTTCATAATACTGAAATAGATTTTACTCTTTAAAAACTTATTCTTCCATTCCTGCAACTTCTTCTTCAGCTTCCTCGGTCTCATCTTCAGGCCGAGCAAGCTCCATGATCTCGCCCTCTTCTCTGATCCCCTTCACTTCAATCTCTTCTTTTTTCTCAATCTCGCGATCCTCTGATTCATCGTCCTTTTTCTTTTCATCTACTTTCTTGATCTTCATATCTCTTTTCTTTGGAAAGGGCCTTTTTACCGTTATAGGAAGGATGTCGGCATCGAATTCTATCTCAGCAATTCTCAGAGGGTCATATCGAATCTGTTCAAGCTCTTCTTTGGATATCTTTACGAGAAGAGGGGCATCCATCGCTATCTGGAGAGCTCTTGCTCCGAGGATTCTTGCAACTTCATATTTAGTGAATTCTTCCTTCATCTTTCCTTAAAAAATTGATTTAGGTGCATGCTCTTCGCTCATCTCACAATACTCACTTGTCTTCAACACTCTTCATTATTTTGGGATGAAGTTTTTCACATGCTTCAACTGCATGATCAATAATTGCGAATACTTCCTCCTTTGATAAAGGAGTATCGAGGCCTTTCTGAAGTGCATTGATAAATGGCTCTTTTCCTTGTTTTGAAACAGCAATGGTTAACCGGGCTTCGCTTGATTCTTCTTCCTCGGAAATCGGATCAAGGAGAATGCTTTTCCCGATCTTATGGAAAGTAAGAGAGATAGGCAGAGCTTCTGTGAGCGGAAGTTTTTCCTTAGTCCACTCTCCAAAACAAACTCTTTCTTCTTTTTCGTCGTATTTGGGGAGCCTGGCGTTTTTGAGTGCCGCGACTGCAGCAAGAGCTGCGGCGTCAAGCAGATTGCCTGCGTCATTAATAGAGTAGATATCCACATAGATGCTCCAGACTTTTTCCCCTTTCTTGATACAAAGCTTTTCGAAATCAATGAAGCCGGATTCACGCAAGCCCCTGTCAACAATCCTTGCAATTTCCACAGCCTCGATTTTTGGGGGGCCTGGCTCAAATTTTGGAGATGAAAGAGGAAGGAGCTCAACCGTCGTAATGAGATTTCCGGATTCTTGAGAGTCTGCATAAGGCTCTGAGACATCCATCTTGATTCCCGCAATGACCTCGGTAGTTCCAATTTTAACTCTGGCAGATCCTTCTGCGTTCTTTGAAACGCCTGTCTCGATCTTGATCTCTCGATGTTCAAGAAGGCCGCGATTATCAAATCGCTTTCCCTGCGAGATAAATTCAGCGATTCTTTTCTTTGTTAAGTTTGGGATTTCCATGTTATATTGATTTCAATGTTTTTTTCTGAAGCTCGGCAATTTTTTTGCATGCTTTCTCTCCTGCTTCAATTGCTTCTTTCAAATGACGAGGAGAGCATTTTCCATCTAATTGAAGGAGGCTCATTTTTCCTGAATTGCTCAGGAAAGCCATAGGGATATCTGTTGCCCCTTCGCCTTCTTCATAGTCTTCTTCTTCTTTAATAACGTCAGTAACAATGGTGGTATCTAGTTTTCCTATAGACACTGCTGAGACAAGCTCTTTCATAGGGACACCTGCCTGCGCCAGCGCTAAAGAGGCAGCATTGATTCCAGCGACTCGTGTTGAGGCATTTGCCTGCAAAACGCTGATATGAACGTCAACGACAGTGTTGGGAAATTCATCAAGCAAGAGTACTTTTGAGAGAGCCCATTCAGTGATCTTGCTGATTTCCTGGCTTCTTCTGCTTGATCCCGGTTTTTTTCTTTCAGTGACCGAAAAGCTGAGCATATCGTAAAAGCACCGCACAATACCTTTCTGGGGATTCTGGAGATGCTGGGGATGAAGAGGCTTCGGTCCATAGACTGCTGCAATGGCAATCGTGTCTCCGAAAGAGAAAAGGGCAGAGCCATCTGCTCTCGGGACTACACCAATTTCTGCGCGCATTGCTCGCATTTCATCAAACTTTCTTCCATCAAATCGTTTTGTGTATGCCATAGGATCGTTCAAGTTTAGTTAAGGTATATTTTAATTTTCATGTTTTCCTCTTTGCAAGAAATTCCTTGGTTTTCTCTGTGAGGCCCTCGCGGTGGGGCTTCTCTGTAACAAACATAATTGCTTCTTTGGCAGCGAGCTCCTGATCAATTGACTCTCCTTTAATCCAAATAACTCCGTTCTGCCCGACGATAATATCACATTGAGTGTCTTCTTTGATGATCTGAATCATGCTTCCTTCTTTCCCTATGACTCTCGGGACTTTATTGGGATTAATATGCATGATCATTCCCCCCTCCAGTTTTCCTAATCCTTTGCTCATAATAGTCAAGTCAATGCCCTTAGGCTTCACATTATCTACGATACAGACCATCATATCTCCGATATCTGCATTCTCGCTGAGTTCATATCGATTAAAGTATCTTGGGCATTCAGTGATGGGGAGAAACGCAAGATAAGGTGCGCTGAGGTCCATAATCCATCCATTGAACGTGATATCCATAGCTCTTCCGATGACAACATTGCCTCTCCTGGGCACATAAGTGCCTGAAAGAGGAATGATTTTGATTATTCTTCCTGATTTCTCTGATAATCCGAACCTGCTTGCGATGACTTCTTTACCTTCTTTCCTCGTCCCATCTCCTGGTAAAAACTCATCACCTGTCGCAAGCACTTCTCCTGGAGCTACAATCTCACGTTTCGTTTCATCCTCTATCTTGAGTTCTTCTTCCATTTTATTTTTTCCATGCATCATTTCTATTTCTTCTTCCATTTTTCTTTGTTTATTTTTGTTTGATTTCTTCTACCAAGGTGTTTCCGTGAGTGATTGCATTGAGTTTATCATAAAACTCCATCTGCAATCCCGCAGGGAGATTGACAATGCACACCAAGCTGCCATCATTCTGCCAGTCTTCTTTTTCCTTATAGTCTTTCAAGAGGCCATAAACACTGCCGGTATACTGGGCCGGAACTTTTAAGGAAAGCCTCTTCGTCTCAATCCTCAGAGGCAGAATAGGCCTGAGCTTTTCAATGATTTTGCTGATCTGCTCAGAGACTGGCTTGTTCTCTATATTGATTCCTGCATCTTCAAGAGCCTTTTTAATTCTTTCTGTTGTGTGGGGGCGCTTCGTTGTGGGATCAATAGCATTTCTTGCAAGAAAATCAACAACTTGCTTGATCTTATCTTCTCGCTCTTTATTCCGATACTCGATAGGGAGGAGGATCTCTCCTTTTTTTACAATCTTATCTGCAATGACTGCAAGATCTTTTGAGCCAAAAGCCCCGATGATTTCCTGGTCTTTGGCAACAAATCCCTTTTTGATATCCGAGAAGACCTTATCAATAGCAAGGAGATTCTCGACGCTGACGGGAATGCCTTTCTTCAGTTGCAATGCTTTGTCAACATCAACCAAGATTTCAAATTCTTTTCCATTAAGCTTGATTCGAGCTGTTACATTCGCCATCTTCTTTCTGAGAAGAATGAATAGGATAGTCCTGAGGATTCATTAATTCTCGTGTTATCATTTATGATCAGAAAAATACTTAAATTTTGTTTTGTTTGGATTTTATCTGGCATTTTCATAGACAGGGTTAGAGATAGGCGAGTTTTATTTAAGCATCAATTTTATTTTGCGAATTTTTATGATTTTTTTATCTTGGCAGTATATCCTGCTTTGGCGTTTATTTCATATATTTTTTAAGTGCTTCTCCGCTGATCTTTTGGAGCTTTTTCTCAGTAAGCGGCACAAATCCTACATCAAATCTTGCGAGGTCAAAATTCTTTCCCAAGATTTCTTTGAATATTTTGAGACAAAGCTTGATGCTCTCTTCTATAGTGATCTCTTCTCGGTATTCTTTCCTGAGATCTTCTTTGATTCTCTCATCGTTTTCTCCGATAGCTACAGCCTTGTAGGAAAAGTAATTTCCCGTGACATCTGAGGCGTAGAGTTTTGGTGTTTTATTGCTTACGCCCGCGATCATAACTGATACCCCAAAAGGGCGTGCGCCGCCATATTGGGTAAATTGCTGTTTGATATTGGCAATCTCTTTGATGATTAACTCTACATCTGCTTCGGTGTCATAGGTAATGCGGTGCTGCTGGGCAACTAACTGGGCTCTCTCGATAAGGATTCTTGCATCACTCAAGAGGCCTGCAACAGCTCCCTGAATATGGTCATCAATCTCATAAACCTTGCTCGCAGATTCCGAGACAATAAGCCTGTCTTTGACTCTCCTGTCAGCAACAATGACTGCTCCATCAATGCAGACAATGCCGATGCATGCGCTTCCTAATCTGACAGTTTTTTCAGCATACTCTACCTGGAGCAAATGGCCGTCAGGGGAAAACATAGTCGCTGCTCGATCATACCCCATAACTTGGTGCTGCATTTCCATAGGCATTTCCATATTAGCTAAACTCCTTTATCATGTTTAGAAAACAATAATCCATTGTTTCTTTATTTTTCTCCGACATTTCTTTAATAAGAAAGGTATTTATAAAGGTTTTGGTTTTGGCAAAGCAAGTCACCGCCGGTGATAGGCGCTTTCTATGATCCTTAAAATCGCTCCCTCAAGAAAAGCCTTCGGAGATAATACCTTGGATTTTTTGCCACCTTTTCCAATGCTCTTTTCATAAAGAAGATCTTGCCCTGGGCGAGCATCGTCCTCATAGAGATTCTATTCGACATCTTAATGAGCCATTCTTCAGAATGTTCCCAGGTAAATCTTGGGCAGGGATTTTCAGACAACCAAAAGTCATCAGTCATGTATCCCTGCTTTTTGCAGTATTCGTAAATCTCAGATCCAGGATAAACCCATAAAGGAGTCGCATAGAAGAAATCCATTTTAATAATTTTCCCGAGCTTATTGACAAGAGTTATTGTTTCTTCAACAGTCTCCTCAGTTTCTCCAGGGAATCCAACGATCAAAAACTTCACCGGCTTTAATTTTTTAAACTCTTTGAGAATATGAAAAGTTGCGATGCAGTCTTCTCCAGTAATGTTTTTATGGATTGCTTTAAGCATTTTATCGCCGCCAGTTTCTATCCCAAATGCGATTTCCACAAAACCTGCTTGCTCCATCCAATAGAACATATCGCGGGAAACAGGCTTTATTCTCCCCTGGCAGTAGAGTTTGAGTTTAATTCCTCTTTTTACAATCTCCTGGCAGATATTGATCATCCTTTTGTTGTCCAGGGGCATAGTATCATCGACAAATTGGATTTCCTCAACCCACGGGTAATTTTTAGCAATATGTTCTATCTCGTCAACAACACCCATATACCCTCTTGGCCTCCACACCTGCTGGCCCACGACGTGCAAGCAGCAAAAAGAACAAAGGTTGGGGCAGCCTCTGGAAGTAACCATCTGAACTCGCTTGATTTTAGGATTTAGATAAACATCATAACTCGGCAAAGGAAAGTTTTCCAGATCGCGGCGTAACGGCCTCGGCGGCGTAATAATCACCCTGCTGTTCTCCTTGAAACCGATGCCTTTAATTTCATGAAGAGGTTTCTTCTCAAGCCATGAACCAAATAATTCAACAAGGCTGTCTTCTGCTTCGCCTATGCAGACAGCATCGATATCAAAATGTTTTAGAAGCTGCTGGTACATGTTGCTTGGATGAATCCCACCAAGAACGATTTTAATGTTAGGGTTAAATCTTTTTACAAGATTGATTGCTTTGTAAGTTGACACCCTAGTCATTGACATAACTGCAATTCCCACAAAATCAGGCCTAAAATGCTCAAGATCTGTTTGAAGCCCCTTTAAGCAGTTTTCCTCTGTCCAAAACGTATAGTCCTTTGTCAGTACATCATAATTATTTTTCTTTAAGACAGCATCAAGATACAGTAGGCCTATGGGAAAAGGCGTGTCATTATCTTCATCAATGAGATTCATCTTTCTATTTTGCTCTTCTACTGCTGTCTCAAAAAGAAAAACCTTTGCTTTTCCCATGAAGAGAGAAGTGAAACGCTCTTTAAAAGTTTTTGCTGCCGCACTTTTCTGGAAAACTACAATTTAATCTGGTTCCTTTGATGTCAGAATTGAAAACCGCAGACTTTAGTCTGCGGTAGTAGCCAATCTTGTTTTCAATTCTGAAGTCCCCAAAATCGAGGGCCTGTGACAAACCGCGCCTTTTAAGGCGCGGTGGCCCATCGATTTTGTGATATATACTATGGACAATTCTGTAGAATATGTTATCTAACTAACAGAATTTTCTATAATTCGAATAATCTCTTCGCGAATACGAAAAGGATCAATTGCTTAGAGTTCTGTTGCAAGCAAAATTCCTATGCAAAGATACTGTCAAGAGGAGAAATCTTATAAACACCCTCTGCTCCCCCTAGCGATGGAAGAACAAACACCCGCTGACCCTCCTCTTCAAGTGCTCAGGGAAATATTCAATTATCAGGAATTTCGCCCCAACCAGCGAGCTATCATTGAAAGTATTCTTCAGGGAAAATCAGCTCTTGCAATTCTGCCAACAGGAGCAGGCAAGTCTCTGTGCTTCCAGATTCCAGCCCTCATTCTTTCAGGCCTTACGTTGGTAATTTCACCGTTAATAGCCCTCATGAAAGATCAGGTAGACAATCTCAGGAAAAAAGGAATTATGAATGCCGCTTTCCTTAATTCTTCGCTTGCAGAGGGTGAGCAGGAAGAAATCTATAGCAGGATTAAAGAGCAAGAGATCAAGATTCTTTATCTTGCTCCAGAAACCTTGCTCAACAATAAACTCCTGAATGTACTTCAAGAAGCGAAAATAAGCTTTATTGCTATTGACGAAGCTCATTGCATCTCAACCTGGGGTCACGACTTCAGGCCAGACTATCTCAAGCTTAAGGGAATAATCCACGAACTAAAAAATCCTCCTCTCCTCGCCCTTACTGCAACAGCAAATAAAAAAGTCGAGCAGGATATAATCAATCAGCTGAATATTCACCTTGAGGTTTTCAAAGACACTTTTGACAGGAAAAATCTACTTCTTTCTGTCCTTAAGCTCAAGCCAGGCCAGCAGAAAAATAGCATGGTAAGAGAAATTCTCGAGAAAATTCCCGGGAGCGGTATTATCTATGTAAATTTTATCAAAACAAGTGAAGATCTTTCAGTTTATCTTAGAGGGCAGGGAATTTCCTGCGATTGCTACAACGGATCTCTCGAGCATTCTAGGAGAAGGCAAATCCAAGAGAGTTTTATTCAAGGAAAAACAAGGATTATCGTCGCAACCAATGCATTTGGTATGGGCATCGACAAGCCAGATATCCGCTTGATCATTCACTACGATCCTCCAAAATCCCTCGAGAGCTATTATCAGGAAACAGGAAGAGCCGGAAGAGACAGCAAAGATTCCCATTGCGTCCTGCTCTACTCTCAAGAAGATTCCATCAAGCTCAAGAAATTTATCCGCCTCTCGCTCCCAGAGCCTGCAAAAATAGAAAAACTAAAAAAGTTTTTGGAAAAAGATGCGGGAAAAACCATCTATGCTCGTCAGAAAAGGCTTGCAGAAGATCTTGAAATTGATGAAGTAACCTTCCGCCTTCTTTTGCATCATCTAGAAAAATTGAATCTTATCAAAGTGTATAATAAGATATTTAGAAGAGCTCTGATCAAAGATATAAAATTCCTGGAGATGACTGGCGAAGCAAAAAATCTTTTTTCTTCATACTATTTTGAAAAAAACAAGCAAAATTGGATTGATCTCGAGGAGCTTTCTCAGCTAACCGAGATGCCTCTTCAGAAGATCAATGCTCTCCTGTACGATTTGAGATCAAGAGATCAGATTAAACTTTTTGAGAATGATGCAGCAACGCCGATTGAAATAAAAACCGCGATAAAAACCGTAGAGATCAAGGAAATCGAGGATCTTTTCAGAAAATTGATGATGAACAACATCTCTAAATTAAAGGAGATGCTCGAGTACATTGATTGCAGCGAATGCAAGAAGAAATTTATTTTGAATTACTTTGGAGAGTCTTCAAATCTCTCTTGTAGGATCTGCAATTATTGCAACCCTGGCATTATAGGGCTTAGTCATGAAAAGCGTTCCATCCAGCTTACTGAAAAAGATCATCATCTCCTCGAACAGCAAGGCGATGGAGAGATGGGAATCAGAACAAAGGCTACATTCACCGTTCTTGAAGCTGTTCAGCAGCTTGATGCAAAGGAAATTCGTATAGGAAAAAACACGCTCACAGAATTTCTGAAAGGTTCAAAGTCAAAAAAGATCATGGAGAAAAATGTTCATGGCCTTAAAGCATACAGCTCATTAAGAGCCTTCTCAGGAAAGGAAATTCTTTCCATTATCAGCTACCTTATTCAAGAAGGATATCTCACGATTATCGATGCAGACAGCGAGTATCCGAGGCCTCTTCTCTATCTGACAGAACACGGAGAAGCTCTTTTAGAGGAGAAGGAAAAAATCAACCTTGGGAGTTAGCACTATACTGAGAATATAATTTCGCCATTTTAAATGCCCCTGCCACATATCCATGAGAATCTGAAGGACCTGGGAAGAATTCAGCATCATGCAGTATGAAATTCCTTGCGGAACGAACCGCATCTAAAAAGAATTTTACAGTTTGTTTTGATTTTTCACCTTTATCGATTATTCCAAGATCTTGGAGTTTCTTAATCTTATTTTCATCGTCTTTACCTTCTATTTTCTCTGTCATATAAATAGTTGTTCTGGCACTCAACATAGAGGATGTGCAATAATTTGGTCTCTCCAACTCCTCTATCGATAAATGAAGATTCTTCAGAAGATAATCTTTCAGACCTAATTTTTTAAGTTCTTCTAATTCTTCACGAAAACCTTGTAAAACTTGTTTTTCTTTAATACTTAACTGCGGTTTAAAGCGTATCTCCAGAATATCAAGGATCTCGTGTATCTTTTCTTCAAGAGATGAAAGCGTTGCATAAAGAGTGTCTACCGTGGTGAACTCAGATAATAAGTCGCTTACCTTTTTTGTCTTTTCTTCATTTAATAATCCAAAAAAAGTCTCAACTTCAAGAACAACTGCCCTAATGGTATCATATCTTTCAGTATCGCTCACTGTCACATGTGGTCTTTGTTTATTTAGAAACTTCTTTAATTGTTGAGTTTTAAACAACATTCTTCTCCCTTTTCTTATTAACATCTCAATTTCCTCTTCACTAAGTTTTTCTAATTTCATTCAATCACAGAGAGAATCAACTATTAAAATATTCTTATACTCAAATCCTCACCCTCACCCTCATCAACCTTCTCAAAATACAAGCAATCAAGTACGCATAAAAGAACTGACCAACCCAAGTCAAAAAATCAACAAAACCAAGGCGGTAGGAAAAAGGCCCGTTGCTCGGTAAAAGTGTAAAGTTAAGTCCAGAAGAGGAAATTCCGCTGAGATCTTCAAAGAAAAAATTTGCAGGAGCAACAATTAGATTAACAAAATCAGAAGCAGGATCATCTGCTTCAAATACAGGAATCAACTGCAAGATGAGGAGAATATTCAGTGCATAAATAATCACAGCCAAAATCAAAATCCCCCAAGTAAGTTTAAAAAATCCTCTTCTTGGTCGAACCAATTTTCTTTTTAGCATGTTACCCTTTAACCATGTTTATAGTTTTCTTAATATCATCAACACATTCTGGATTCAATAGAGTGGAAACATCTCCAGGATTTTCATTTTTTAACAAGGATCTCAATACCCTTCTCATAATTTTCCCAGACCTTGTCTTGGGAAGATCAGAGACCAAATAAACAATATGCGGTTTCGCAAAATGCCCAATTCCTTTCTCAACTAAATGAACAGCCTCTTTCCTCACCTCTTCTCCACCCTTTGCCTTAACAAACACCACAGGTACATTTCCCTTCAGAGGATCTTCTTTCCCAACAACTGCAACATCAATCACTCTCTTGTCCTTATGGATAACATCTTCCATTTCTGCTGTAGAAAGGCGATGCCCAGCCACCTTGATAACATCGTCAGTCCTTCCTAAAATGCGGAAGTATTTCCCATCAAAAGAAGCAGCATCTCCTGAAACATAAAATCGAACTTTCTTCTCGCTCTCCTCAAGCATAAAATACTTTTCTTTATACTTTTTCTTATTTCTCCAAACAGTTCTTAACATTCCTGGAGAAAATGGAGATAATTGAACAAGATAGCCTTCTCCCTTCCTAAGTAGTTTTCCAGAATCATCACAAAGTGCAAACCTTGTCCCTGGAAAAGGCTTTCCAGCAACTCCTGGAATAAAAGGACCTATTCCTGCAAGAGTATTAATCATCGTTCCACCTGTTTCAGTCTGCCACCACGTGTCTATGATGGGAATCTTGCTCTTTCCAATCTTTTCAAAGTACCATTCCCAAGTCTTTTTATCAATAGGCTCACCAACAGTCCCAAGACATGTGAGAGACGAGAGATCGTATTTCTCATGCCACTCATCTCCCCAGAGTCGAAACATGCGCAAAGCAGTAGGTGCTGTATAAAAAACATTTACTTCATGATCTTGAATAATTTTCCAAGCCCTTCCAGGATCAGGATAATCAAAAGACCCTTCATAAAAAAGAGTAGTTGCTCCAAAAAGGAGAGGCCCATAACACATATACGAATGCCCTGTCACCCAACCCACGTCGGCAGTTGTCCAAATAATGTCTTCCTCTTTCAAGCTAAAATTCCACTGTGTTGTATACAAAGCATGGACAGCATACCCTCCTGTTTCGTGCACAATTCCTTTAGGCTTTCCTGTTGTTCCAGAAGTATAAAGGATGAATAGAGGATCTTCAGAATTCATTGAGTGGGGCTTGCAATACCGTGCAGCACCCTTCATCAAATCACTCCAAAATCGATCCATTTTATTCATATGAATCTCACTTTTCACTCTCCTTACAACAATAACTCTCTTTATTTCAGTTCCCTTGACTGCTTCATCAGCTTTTTCCTTAAGATTCTCAGCCCTTCCTCTTCGGTAGTAGCCATCTGCAGTAATCAAGATCTTTGCCTTGCCATCAAGAATTCTCGTTTTCAATGCCTCAGAAGAAAAAGCAGAAAATACAACGCTATGAATTGCTCCGATGCGAGCGCAAGCAAGCATTGCGATAACGACTTCAGGGATCAAAGGCAAGTAGATAGAAACAACATCGCCTTTCTTAACTCCTTCGCTCAAAAGTACATTCGCAAAAGTATTTACAGCCTCATGTAACTTTCGATATGTCATCTTAACAGCCTCCTCTTCAACAGGCTCAGGAATCCAGATCAATGCAGTCTTGTCTCCATGCTGATCGAGATGACGATCAAGACAGTTGTAACTTATATTGAGTTTTCCTCCAAGAAACCACTTAAAGAAAGGATTTTTCTCCTCGTACACTTTCGTGAAAGGCCTGTCCCAATGCAATCCCTCGCGAGCTAGCCTTCCCCAAAAATCTTGAGGATTTTTCTCAGCCTCTTTATAGATACTCTCTTTTACCAAAGAGCTTTTCCTTAACTCTTGATCAGGCCAATACGCTTCACCTTTTTTTATAATACCCATAGTCTCTCTACTATCTTTCTCTTAAAGAGTAAAAAGAGATTATAAAACTTTCGACGTTTGATTTATTCACTTCACCTTCTTCGCATATTTCCAAAATATATCAAAATAACTTTTATATGCTTGAGCAGCAGCAGCATTTTCGATAATAATTCCTTCAGGCTCATCTGTCCAGATAATGATTGCAATCTTATCTCCATAAATATTCGTAACTGCAGGACTCTCTGCAATGTTGGGAAGATAACGGTACTCACTGGTTTTTCGATCAAGCTCTCTCTTGCCTTTTCTGATAATCAGCTTCGTGTGGATATGATTTTCTTTTTTCAAACGATCAAACTGATAGGCAAATTCAGGCATTCTTTCAGAAAATTGCCCTTCAGAACCAAAAACAAAATTATCCTTGCCTGTTCTTGCAATATCCAAAAAGATCGTTTTCACCCCCTTGACACCTTTAAACAATCGCACCTGTCCTTCAATTTTATGAGCCTTATGCCTCTCTTGGAGTTTTGGCAAAATCATTTTCACATCCTCTTCTTTTTCTCTAAGATAATCAAGCAATCGCTTCGGTCCTGCAGCCTGAAACCATTTTACCTTCCCAATTAAAACATAACTCGCAAAACCTTTCTCTTGCAGCAGCTTGAGAGCGTTATAGCAGCTACTCCGGTCAATCTTTGCAAGTTTTGCCACGCGCCCTGCTTTCGTCGATCCATGATCAGTAAGCGTAAGATACACCTTGATCTCATTGGGCGAAAAACCTAGATTCTCAAGAACCTTCTCTGTTTCCATCTTAAAGCGTTTGATGTTTAAATTTACCTTCGTAACGAGCAGAACCACTGCATTCTTCCAGCACAAGTTGACAAATTTTTACTCCTGGAATAAGCTGGATGGCATTATTTCCTGCGTTAAAGATCTCAAGCACTTGATGATTAGAAACTCCCGGCGCAACGAAAGGCGCGCTGATATGGCTCATCAAACCAAGACGGGCAAAGCGAGAACGTGAGTTAAGCCAGCCGCAAATATTGCCGGGAAGGACTATTTTTTCTTTGGTCAGTCCAAGGACAAGCTCTCCGGGTTTAAGGACATAGCCCTTGGAAATATTGATAACCTTCGTAACTTTTTTGTAATCTGTTGTTTCATGGATGAGATAAGGAGTTTTTTCACCATTAAAAATGCGGATTTCTTTATCTAAAGTAAGATCAATTGAAGCAGGACCAACAGCCTTTTTATCAAAGGGAATTATTCTAATTTCCATCTCTTTAATTTTCTGCAGTAAAATGTCGTGTGTGAGAATCATGCAACCTCTCTTCTCCAGAAGAGACATCCCTATTTAAGGCTTTCGACTTGTTGTAGACTTTTGTTCTACAATTTTTTTAGCCTTCTCATGTTTTCACTAAAGACTTTTTTTCGAAATCGGAACATTCTTTCTTCTAGTTGACTTACTACTTCCCTTATTTTTCTGATCCCTTCATCTTGATATGACGTTTTTTCTGGATTTACTAGGATTCTTGTGTCCCGCTAGGCGGCTTCATTGCGTCGTGCTCGAGTATTAACTCCAAGGATCCTCATTTTCATCCAATACTATTTTTATTTCTGATATTGGCTCCACAGTCTTGCTCTATCTTCTGGATCTTCTGCCGAGTAGAAGTCATCAGGTATACCTGAAAGGCTTCTGAAACCATCGCAAAGCATCCCGTAAGTAATCTCTTCTTCTCTTTTACCTTGGCTGATCCAGTATTGCTTATTTCTTTCCAGTTCGTTTGGTTTTTTGTTTTTCATCTTCTATCACCTCCTTTCAATTGTGCTAAGCATTTCAGGATCTTTTCAGTCCTCTGTCCTATTTCCGTGTAAGGTATTCTTTCAACATCATACCCTGCGTTGGAGTAGTTTTGGTATTGTAGCTCTTGAAGTTTAAGTGCCTCGTCTAAGTTTTCCTTTCTGATATTGGTTTTTTCGCAGTTGTCTCCGAGTTCGATGAGGTAGACTTTTTGGTATCTTCCTCTCGTGTCTTCTATTGCTTTTTTCATGGCCTCGCTTGGAGTTTTTCCTTGTATCTGGTAGTATGCAAGTCCGTCAAGGAATCCTCGATCTATGAAAACTCTTCCGGGTTCATGCTCCCGTTCAGCCTCTCTTTGCAGTTGCAGTTCTAGAATCGTGTCTTGAAAGTCTGTTAATCTCCAAGGCTCTTGTATTCCTTTAGCTTTGAAGTATTTTATGATGTCTTCTGCTGCCTCATTGATCACTTTTTCTTTCCATTCGTATTCCAGAGTTCTTATTATTGAGCTCTTACCGCTTCCTGGCGCTCCTGTTAGTGCTATTTTTTCTATCATCTTAATATCTTTAATAAAAAAGCCTAAATAAATTATTGTTGTAGAAAGTTCTACAACAGAATTATAAATACTTCTGTTAAGACAGAATTCTGATGGAAACCAAAACTACAGGAAGAGAACAGCAACTTCGGCAGATCCAGAGAGAACTGCTCGACAAGCATCCCAACTGGACGCCTGACAAAGCCCGTTGGGTTGCGCTGCAGCTTCTCTGCTAAAAAAATGATAGAGCAAACACTGCAAGGAATGTACCAAAGGAAAATGAATCCGCTTGAGGCTGCGCGAGTCATCGATAAGCAGCTTGGTGGAATAACCGGCGTCATCGTCAGAGAAGGAATTACTCTTCAGAATCACACAAAGAGGTTAAGCCTTCAACGAGCAGGTCTTAGCAAAAAAGAACAAAAACTGCTTGAAGAATGCGCAGTCCTGCTCTACGCAATCGCCCAGCAAAACGGAAGCCACACTCCTGGAGAAGTCCATCTTGAAAAAGGTCTAAGCTCGAAACACTATGCAAGCGCTTTTAGAGACTATATCCAAAAACTTTTCACAAAATACAACGCAAATTAAAAATGATGCCACTCATGATCGAGCACGACGCAATGAAGCAGCCTACAAACAGGACACAACAGGAGGAAGAAAAATGGAACAACAAAAAGAAAAAACGACTAACGCAATGAAACAACAAAAAGAAAAAGCAACTCTCGTATCGATAGCGTACGACACACTGACGCATCCTTTTTGGCAAAGAGTGGATGAACAAAAAGAAAAAATGACTTTCGTAATAACCTATAACAGTGTAAAAGGCTATGAACCCGGCTTTTATTATGGCAAAAAAAGACCACTTTTAGTCTGCAGTTACGACAATACTTCAACTTGTGAAAATGAAGCGCAAAGCAAGCTTGAAAGTATACTCCAGGATACTCATGTATTTATGAATCCTGAAGATGTAGAAAGAGTCTATCTTTATATCGGAAAGTATGCAAGAGACGGAGCGCTCAAGGCAGCAGAACGCTTCTCTGACCAAGGCAACAAGCTCTCGCTGGTTGCATGCGCCTGCGAATCTGATATCAAACAACAGACTGCAAAAAGAATAGGAGCACCCATCATCTGGTCAGAGTGTGGTGGACAGTACACACTAGGGGAGATTGTTGATGGAATCTTAAGGCGATAAAAAGTAATGACAAGGGCCCTTGTCAAGTGAAATAAGTAAGATTCACCAAAAAATGAAAGCTCAAAAGTATAAACTAGTGAAGACCATTTTGATACCCTAGCAAACTGCAGCCTTTAAGCTGCAGTTGAAACTCGTCATTTTTCTTCTAATACCCATATCGCAGAAAATTGCACCCTTCGGAGCGCAGAGAACGCCATAATCTTTAAGTCAAGGCACTTGAAAAAATCCAACTTTTAAGCTGGAGTTGTGCCTTGAGCATCGAAAGATGAGTGCCTTCTCAAACCACGACTTTTAAGCCTTGAGTGTACATTGTCTTCTTCAATATTATAAAAAGTGTCAAAAAGTGACACTTTTTAAAACAGATACAAAGATTTATATACGCATACTCACAATAGTATTTATGATTAATAAAAATAGCTTATTCGAAGCATTGCTGAATCGTGGAAAGATCCTGTCTCGGGAAGAGATACTGAAAGTTTTATACGAATATAAAAAAAGGTTTGGCGATAAAATAGGTAAGGATTTTTTGAAATACTTGTCAAGGCATAATTACATAAGAAGAGTCTTTTCTGGAATTTATTATATCAACTCATTCGATGAGCGAAAAAGAGAGTTCTCTCAATTTGAGGAAAGGGAAGTTTTGTTCATGGCCTTAAATAAACTAGGTATTAAGTGGTATGCTGGTTTAGGATATGCTCTTTATTTGCAGGGCAAAAAATGGCAAACCCCCAATCAAATATCTATTGTTAACATAAAATTCAGTGGAGCAAAAAAAATACTCGGGCTTAAAGTACGCTTCTTTAAAACAAAGGAGTCCATTATTTTTGGCCTTAAGAAAATGCAGACTAAGCACAACATAAGCTATTTTTATTCAGATCCTGCAAAAACATATATAGACAGAGTTTACTTCAATGAGACTGATAGTTTGATAAGAGTAAAGAACACTCGAGAATATTTAAGGAGATATCCAAAATGGGTTGGAAAGAAATAAACCTCGAAAAATACGTTTCAGATATAAAGAAGAACCTGAATATTGCTATTGCTGATGAGATTGTAGCGAAAGACCTGCTTTTGACATTTATCCTAGCTGAATTTGAAAAATATGGCCTCGGAAAAGAGTTGATCTTTAAAGGAGGAACCTTGCTGTCGAGAAACTACCTCAAATATCATCGTTTTTCAGAAGACTTGGATTTTGTGCACAGAGATTCAAACTCCCTGAGAGATTTGACTCGCGCAAATCGCGAAAGGAAAATAAAGCAATTCATTGATAGATTTACTCCAAAACTGAAAGAAGTTGCTGAAGCTTTGGGCCTTGAATTTAGCACAGACCGGAGCAATACAAAATTTTGCACCATTCTGCATGGAAGGACAGTGTATATTTTCAGGATGTATTATTCAGTATCACAGTATATTAAGATAGAGATTAACTTTGTCGAGAAGATTATTGAAAAACCTATCATGGTTTCTGTTAAAACAATAACTGATTTTTTTGATTCAGAAAGACTGATGTTTAGTCTGAACATCTCCTTTGCTAACTTTAATGTCTTAAGCTACTCGCTAAAAGAGATCATTCTAGAGAAATATAGAGCAGTCCTAACGAGAAACAAACTGCAAGAAAGAGACCTCTTTGATTTATTTCTTATAAAGGATTCTCTCAAGGCTGATGTGGAAGAGATTGTTGAAAAGATAAGAAGTTCTTCACCCATAAAAAGAGAACTTGGAAAAATGATAAGTGGAGAACTAGTGTTGCTTGAAAAAGGGCAGTTTTTCAAGAGTGAGGAAAAGATTGAAGAGCTGGCCATAGCAGAATACAATAAGGCAGAATTCGAAGAGTTTAAGCGCAAAATCGAATCCATGCTTATGAAGATATGCAGGAGATTTTTATCAGGAGATTAGTGCATTGCTGCGTTGGCAGGACTAATTTTAAGAGAGTTGATGTGAGTAAATTTTTAGTGATTAGAACAGTTTAGCACTAAAAAGCTTACAAGATAAAAACAAAAGAGGCATGACTAAGAAAGAAATCTTAAAACATATAAGAAGTTATAAAACTCCTAACAGTAGAATAGGTTATCTTAATGATATTCTTAGAAAGAAAGGTCTTTTGTCTGAGGAAACACAACGTTCTGCTTATGAAATCCTTGGAGATCTTTATCTAAAAGTAGCAGAAACGATGCCAATAGATAGAAGGGTTGTCTATTCTAGTGGGTTTAAATCTTGTTGAAATGCTTCAGGAAACATTGAATGCCCTTCTTCAGAATAGACGGGATTAATTTCAATATCTTCAATTATATTATAGAATTTATTACGTATCTTCTCTAACTCTTCTTCAAAAGTGTTATTATTTAGAGTCAAGAAAATTATTTGAATTTCTGCTAAGCCAGTAGCTTTTGCAGAATAGTGTACATATGGATTATTGATAAGATAAAAGATCAAAGGTTTAAAGAGGTTTTCTGAATTGGTATTCAGCGATATATCTATAGAGTTTACGAGATATCCTAATTTGAATTTGTCTAATACTGCGAATGTTGTTACAATTACTTTTTCTTCCTTTAGTCTATTATAATTATAACGCAACGTTTCTGGAGCCTCGTGTAAATGCTTGCCCATCTCCTCAAAAGATTGACGACCATTATTATTTATATATTTCAATAATTTAATTTCCTTCAAGGACAGTTTTTTATGCCCAATACGGCTTATAACTTCAGGTATTCTCTTGTATTTATCTTGTACATTTAAGAAGTAATCTCCAACTAATTGAGAGAAACAGTATTGATGTGTAATAAAATGCCCTTTAATCTTTTTTATAAGGAATTCTGGATTCTGCAATGTTTTTTCTAAGATCTGATCAAAATGAAATGGTGATTTTGCAAAAAAAATACATATAAAATCCCAATTGCCTCTTGTCTTTCTAATTAATGAACAAAAGCCTGTTTCGATTAAAGATTGTTTAAATAGCTGTTCAGTCTCTCTTGGCAAAGTCTTGAACTTAAAATAAACATGATACACATGTAATCCGAATTGATACTCATCAGGATATAGGCTATATTTCTGGATTATCCCTCGTTTTTCTAACTGTCTGATTCTATAACTTATCCCCTCTGGCGAAAGAAGCACTTTCTTTGCAATCTGCCCTAAAGGCGTTCTAGCATCGATACATAATGTCGATAATATCTTTCTATCCTTCTCATCTATAATACTTTTCTTTGTTTCCATTAATATTTACCTAATAAGCTACTCATTACCAATAAAATAGATAAAACATTTTATATATATTACTAACTACTGAATAGTAATAAACAAATGCTAAAATGGATATTAGAAAAAATTTAGTTACAATAAGAAAGGCAGAAACAGCTGACCTAGAAAGAGTTCTCGAAATTCAGTTACAGGGCTATGACCTAAACTATAGAGAATCAAGGGAGACCTTTGAACAGATGATACAGGTATATCCCTCGGGCTGTATTGTAGCTCAAGATAATAAAAACATCATAGGGTATCTTTTTTCTCACCCGTTTTATCAAGGGATTTTGCAGGAATTAAACAGTTTAGAAATAGAGGTTCCCAAAGATCCAGATTGTTTCTATTTCCATGATCTATGCGTCCATTCTATCAGTCACGGTTTAGGAATAGCGAATTTATTGATAGAAAGCGGAGTAAAGCTAGCTTTAGGAGAGGGATTAGCTAAAATAACTTGTGTGGCAGTAAACGAATCTCACAAATTCCTCCAGAGCCATGGTTTCAAGATTAAAAAAAGATTAGATTACGGAAAAAAACTCGCTTATTACATGGAAAGAGATGCTATCCTTTCCGAGGAGAAATGAAATGGTGCTAAATACAAAAATAATAAAAGAAGTAGTTAAAGAATTTGGTACACCTATTTATATATATGACAAACAAAAATTAATAAATCGTTTAGAAGAAATGACTTCTATAGAATACAAAAATACTAAATTTTATGCTGCAACAATGGCAAATAGTAATCCTTTTTTGTTTAAAATATATAAAAGCTTTTGTTTTGGAGCATTTATTAATTCTATAAAGCATTTGCATCACGTTAGGAAAATGGGCTTTAGAAATCAAGATATTATGTGGACTAGCACAGGAATGAATGAAAGACAGATGATATCCTCGATTAAAGAAGGCACTCTTTTGAATCTAGATTCTTTAAATCAATTAGAGCTCTATGGGAGGTTAAATTCAAATTCAAAGGTTGGAATACGTGTAAATTTAGAAGAAATCCCCTCTATAGAAAATTATGCCGGGACATTTATCGGTAAAAAGAGCAGATTAGGAATATTTCCAGAGGAATTTGATTTACTTTTCTCTATTGCGGAGAAATATAATTTAAAAATAATTGGATTGCATATATACCTAGGGACTCAGATTTATGATCTTAATTATTTTAGGATTGGCGCCAATAAATTGATAGAACAAATTAAAAGATTTAAAGATTTGGAATATCTAGACTTTGGGGGAGGTTTTGGAGTCGCAGACGAAAGTAGTGAAAAATTCAACTTTAAAGAGTATAATCACATGATGACTCAAATAATGGAAAATGTCTCTAAAGAATTTGGAAGAAGTATACAACTGATATTAGAACCTGGAAGAGTGTTAGCTGGAGATAGTGCCATTTTTGTATCAAGAGTTACTGATATAAAATATCGTGAAAATTGTGTTTTTGTTTTAGTTGAAGGAAGCAGTGCAATATTTAGTAGACCATTATTTTATCCCGATTCACCAAATCACCCTAATTATGTTCTAGGTAAACAAAAAGGAGAGAGAATTAATCATGCTTTTATTTGCGGTTCTACTACTTATTCAAAAGATTTCTTAGCTAGGGATTCTAAAACCATTTCAAAATCCGTTAAAATCGGAGATATAATCATTCTCGAAAATGCTGGTTCTTATTCTTATTATTCTAAAACAGACTTTTTAGGGATAGAAATTCCTCCGCAGATTTTGGTGGATGGAAGCAATTACGAACTTATTTCTGAGGGAGAGCGTTATCCTTAAATAAGTCAAATATAATGGAACTGAATATTGTAAAATCTTCCGAAGGAAGGGTTTGTTGTTGTCCTAAGGGGAAACCTAAAAATAACTTGCTAAATTTTAGATAAAGCATAATTCCATCTTGGATTAATCTTATGCTCTAAAATATTAATTAGGGCTTTGAGCCCAGACAAGAGAGAGAACTGAAATCTCTTGCCCTATACAAATAAAAAATGAAAAGGCACATGTAATGCGATCCCTCACCCCAAAACTTAAATAACTCCTCCTCTTCAAATAATCATGCCAGACACGATCAATCAGCAAAAAAGAACCGAATGGAAATGGCTTTCCTGGCTTCTCATCATCTTTGCCATTCTCTACTCACTCCTCCCTCTCATAAACATCATTAAAATTCTCTCCCAGCAATAAAATGCCGCTCAAAAGAATTCACACCACCTGGCTCATCATCATTGCCTCAATGCTTTTCTCAATACTTTCTGTCTCAGCCCCTTTCATCAAAAACCAAGTCATGCTCTTCATAGTCATTCTGCTCGCCATCTTCGCCATCGCTTCAAAACTCTCCCATAGCAGGGAGCATTTCTGGATCTCCACAATGCTGTTCCTTGTCTTCCTTGTAGCATATCTTTTCTTCGTCCAGTTCAACCCGCAATACGATCCGGCAAAGACTTCACAATCTCTTCTTGCTCTCAGAATTGCCTCAACGATGGCTTTCTTATTCCTCAGCTTTACCTTCATGATCGGACCTTTAAGCCGCATCCGAAAAAAATTCTCCTTCTACAAATACCGCAGAGCTTTCGGAGTTACAGCTTTTCTTCTTGCAGGTTTCCATTTCTTTAACACCTTAAATCTCTACTACCAAAGAGATATCGGAAAAGCATTTGCAGGCCCATATGCCTCATTCATTCTCTTTGGCTTCACAACTTACATCATCCTCCTCTTCATGGCACTCACCTCATGGGACGCAGTGCAAAAACACATCACTACAAAAAAATTTAACATCTTCCACACCCTTATTCTTCTCTGCTACTTTTTGTATCTCGCATGGTTCTACCTCTTAAACAAATCCTTCTTCGGTTATGGTTGGTATTTCTCACTCCTCGTTCTTTTTTGGATCGCAACAGCGCCGTGGTCTCCTCTGATCAAAAAAACACAAGAACGCGTCGATCCCTGGAGACAATTACACTTCCTCATTTGGATCGCTTATATTTCCATAAGCATTCACGTTTTCCTCATCATCCAAGACTTGAGTAAATTGTATAATCTCCTTCCAGCAAAAATAACATTTTTTACACTTATTGCCTTAGTCTTTGTCACACATGGATACGGAGCAGTCAAGCGTTTGAGCGAGGAAAGGCAGTTAAGAAAGCGGTACGCTTCTCTTGGCCAGCCCATACAAGAAAAAAATGAAACATATTACCCAGCAATAAAGATAGAAGAATTCAAGCAGAATGAAGGCAAAAAAGTCTACATCACCCCCCTCAAAAAATATCTAGCAATCCATAAACTCAACGAAAAGTTTTATGCATTTTCAGCCTACTGCGCTCATCAAAAAGGGCCTATTGACAAAGGAAGAATTGCAGGAAATTTTGTGGTATGTCCATGGCATGGCTATGCCTTTGCAATCAGCGACGGCTGCGGAGCTCCAGGATCTGAAGATTCGATTCCAGCATATTCCACGACTATAAAAAACAACATTGTCTATATCCGGGAAAAACCTATAAAACAAGTGGAGAAATTTTAACATGAAATCGAAAGCAATTTTTCTAACAGGAGCAACAGTCCTTTTTTGGTATTCCTTGCCAAATACTCCTCGTCCAATACCTGAGCTCAAACTTCGTCCTCCTACAAACGAATCTGATCTTGAAGAAATAATGATGCCGAGCCCTCCAGAAAGAGGGGCGCAATGTCTGTATGAGCATTCTTCTCTCAATGACTCAGATATATACCCTCTTCCAGAGAAAAAGAATCTCAATGAAGAAGAGAAGGATGCTTATGAACTGCATATTAATGAGAGTTAATTATTTAAAAGAGAAATTCCTTAATAAGAAATGAAAAAAAAGAATCAAAATTGGATGATTATTGTCGTTGCTCTTATTGCTGTTGCAGGTTTTCTTGCTTTTGTGCTTTATAAAGCAACTGACAGAGATTATAAGCAGCAAACCATCACTCCACCCATGCAAAATACCATAGAAAATACAGGCTGCCAGCTCATGATCAATGAGCAAGGAGAAGTAGGATGCTTTGGTTGCTCTTCAGGAAAATCCGGTAAAGCAGTCTGCAAAGACCCCTCTCCCGAGTTCAAACCTTACAAACGTCCAGAAGGGTATCTCGGTATTCCTTACAGCTGTTATGAAGGCCCAGAAGGTTGCGAGTTAGCGCAATAATTAGTCTGTCCTTAATTTGTGTTCACGAAAATAGTGTTTGCCTTGTTCAGTTATCTTAAAGAGTGAATATGTTCCCCCTCTTTCGCTTACGATTGGTTCCTCAGAGAATATTCCTTGTTTCGCAAAAAAATGAAGAATATCATACTCTTGTTTGGTGGCTGCAGGCGCTTCCTTACATTCATCAAGATAAATGATCGAATTCTCATCGTTTGTACGCGCGAGTTCAAGTAACCACTGTTTATCATGCTTCATCAAATGCTTCACCAACTCGCTTAGATTCATACTCACCTTTCCAGAAAAAGGTATTTAAGATTAATGATGAAACAACACAATCATAAAAATATTTAAAGCATCTCAACAGCATCATTTCTCATAAAATGAACTTGCCATTTAGTCAACTGCTCACAGTAGCACCAGTAGCATGTATAGAAGAGGTTTACAAAAGGCCCTTTATGTGCGCAGGATTCGCTAGAAGATATTCGGAAATTCTTCTTTCTGGAGAAATTGCTGACCAAAATAGCAAGCTCTATCAAAGAGCTCCTGCCTGGAACTTTCAGTATCACAACAGAAAAATCTGGTCATTAGAAGAAGGGCTCTTTGATCCTGGAATCTTGAAAAGAGGAATGCTCCTCGGAATTCGGCTTCCCCATAGCATCTTCAATAGAAGAAGAGATGAACGAGGAAACCCTGTAAGAAATACGCACATGGCAGTCTTTAAAGAAACACGACCTGCTTTATATGGCATTGGATATCTTATTGCCCACAATGTTGGGGGTGACCTCCTCCATGAAAATCTCTTTGATTTCTTGCAAAGAAATGAAGGTGCACATGTCGTTGACGTTTTCGCGCCAAAAGAAGAAGGATTGCTTGCCAAGTTTTAAGGCAGGTTTATCCTCAGGCCCAGCATATAAACTGCCTCTTCAAATTGAAATTCAGGAACTTCTACCCTTGCTGTCAAGTCTATCTTTTCAGAAATCTTATATCCTGGTTGAATTTCATTATATTGCCTTGGATTAAATGCTCCATGAAAAGGAAATTCAGTTTCATTATACAGCTCCAAGAAAAACTTCTCTCCAAAATCTCTCCCAACCAAAAATGTCAGGTTTCCTGCTTTTTCATCAAAAGAAAGATCAAGGTATCCATAACCGATCTTGCCAGGAATCCATTTATCTCGTACTCCAACCTTGGCATCTAAAACCTCGCGATCTGTTGTCTTAACTACGCCTGTAAGAAGTTGATTTCCATCTCTTAATCCAATTCCAGGTACATGTCTTCCAAAATAGGTCGCATGATCTAAATCATCAAGATCATTCGTAGAACTATAATTCAAATGAAGAGGGCCAATACAAAGCCCAGCTTCTGCATACAATCTGTTCCTTAAGTAGCTTTCATTCGTCGCTTCATTCCTCGCTCCAAAAAATTCCAATGCATTAAAGCCAAGATAGGGCTTAAAGAACCCCTCTTTCTTTTCTTCTTCTCCATTATCTTGCAAATTTTTTTGATTTTTCTCTTGTCCTTCAGTTTTCTGGCCTCTTTCTCGATCTTCAACAAGAACTTTTTCTTCAAGCTTTTCTTGCTTCTCTTCTACAAATGTGCTCTGTTCAATTTTCTGGCTTGACGTGGGGTGCAGTGGGATGATGCATCCTGGAAGAAATGGAAGAAGTCCTATGAGTCCAACTTTCAAAAATCGCGGGATCATCTTCCTGTCTCCTCTTCGAGCTCATAAGGATTTTCTGAGAGCTGCTCTAAATCAATCCTATAATTTCTCGATTTAATTGACATGACATGGTAAATTGTTTGCCCAAATTCATCTTGCTTAAAATAACCATAAAACTGAACAGGTTCATCTTGTCTCTGGTGAACTCTTGCTGCCAAAAGAGCAGCCGCCTGACGAGAGCTATCTCTTTTATTGCTATAAGTCTCGGCTATTATTTCTTTTCCATCCATTTCTAATAGCATGGTAAGGTCAAATCCATTTGCGTCATAATTGATGCTTTTGGGCGTCGCAGTTATTATTTTAGTTGGATTACGAAGAGAAGAATCAGTACAACCCACCGCTAAAACTATCGAGCCTATACCTAAAGCTTTTCTAAGATTCATTTTGCTTCCTCCTTCTCAACCACAAATGGGTCAAAATCTGATCGAGCAAAATCAATCCGATATCCCTGGACTTTTAGGGAAGAGATAGAAAAAACTTCTCGATTAATTTTATCTCTTTTAAGAAAGACACCATAGATTTCCACTTCGTCATCATCTCCATCATTTATTTCCGACTGCAGTAAAGCCGCTGAAGCAGTGCGAGGACTGTAGGTATCTTGTTCTGGCATTTCTCCTAAGATCTTTTTCCCCTGAACTTCAAATACTGCATATGGCCATCCTTCGCCAGACGCGACACTTAAGGGCTTACCTCGAAGTATCTGATACTGGGGAGACGGGGCAGAATTCTCGACACGCGAAGCATCACAACTTGAAAGTACCAATGCTCCCCCAAGAACCAACGAGGTTAAATTTCTGATTTTCATTTTCCCTCCCGATACATGATGCTTCCTACCTGAATAATGCCATCTGCAGGAATATCATAATTCAAACTCTCAAGAGAAGCATCAGTTCGCACATACTCTTTCAAAAAATGCTCAACACTAATAGCTCCTCGCGATAAAGGATCTGCTTTAAAGGAAACATTTTTCTTCAAAATCGGCATGGAAAAAGGGTAAATAAAAACACGATCCTTTCCTTCTCCACTCTTTCCAATAACGTACTGGAAAGGATGATTTCCGACAACTTGGCCCTCCATTTTTGGATTACATCTATAGCTCACTTGACCAAACTGAACCTCTGTAATTTCCATCTCAACTTCCATCACGCGAGATCCAATATCCTGCCCTGCCTTGCGTGTTTTATCTTCTTCAAGAACCTGGCCACTTTGATGTATTTTTACTCTTTCTGGAAGAGGTTCTTCACATCCCGTTGCTACAATAACAAGCCCAACACTTGCAACTCCTGCAAGCGTGCTGTGGTAGAGTTTATTTGCGAGTGTGGACTTCATGATTTCATACTCCTCTTCAGCTTTTTAAAGATATCTATAAAAGTCATTTTAAAGTGATTAAAATTAATATGTTCTGTCAAAATCCCTATAATTTGCATTGATGCCTGAAGCACAAATTGCCTCAACATAATAACGAAGAGCCTGTTCAGCTTCCTGTTGTTGCCCTTCAATAACTCTATGTCGCAAATCCATTGGTCCAGGAATGCCTTCTACGGGATTAAAGTCAACTTCTATAGGGTTTCCTAATTTCATCTGCCTTTTTCCAACAATAGCTACAGGCTGGTATTCTCCAGGCAAATGCCTGTCTTCTGTCTCAGGATATCTTCTTATACCGGCTGTTATGGTAACCTCTTGCACGCCTTTCTTCTGTGCTTCTTTAACAACATCATCAAGGGTATAATTGCTTAATTCTAAACAAGTTGCGATTCTATGAAATAGAGTCATTTTCCCGTCTCCTGCATTATCTTAGGAATAACTTCCAGCTCTGCTTTAGGCACTTCTTTCTCAAGAATTTGAATTCTTCTTTCATACGGAATCATAAAAAGTCTTTGAGTGGCTTCATCAAATTTCACTAAAGCGTGATGGCCGTTATAATTGAGGACCGTTTCATATTTCCCGTTTAAATCCAAATCTCTAATCTCAAAAGTAATCTTCTCCAACTCAAGGTATCCTGCTTCAAGTTGCTCTTTAGCAAAACCTGGATGATTAACACAACATTGATGAGCGATATCTTTATCTTCTGGATTCGGCTTAGAATGCTTAGAACATCCCCTGATTCCAAGAGTCAAAGCTTCAATTCCCAAAAAAGTCAAAGCTCCAATTCCTATAATTTGCCGAAGTGATTTCATTTTCCCTTCTCCTGCACATTTTGTTGATACTGAATTCCATTCTTCATAATAATCCCCTCTGCTTCAAGAAAGAAGTTATTGTCAGTAAAGAATTCCGCATTAATATACTGATCAATAAAAGTATTAACATTAATGACTCCAAGTTCAAGAGGCCGATATTTTACAGCCGCACTTCTCTCCAGAATCGCCTTAGAATATGGATAAATAAGAGTATGAACTTTTCCTTCACGATCTTCTACCATCACATATTCAAAAGGATGGCTTGAACCAAATCCACGATAGCCAGATTCCCACGTGTAAGGAAGATGGCTGGATTGCACCTTCACAATCTTTCCTTCTAAGCTGGAAAATGATTCTTCTTTCTTCTCAACAGCTTGAGTAATCTTTGGGCGATACTCATCAGAAAAATTTCTTGGTTTTTCAACAGGCTCACAGCTTGACAGAGCCATTCCTAAGATTCCTGCTCCCAATACATTTTGAAGTGTTTTCATTTGAGCTCCTCCAACTTGAAAGTAAAAATCTTATCCCTAAAAACATGCTTCCCAAGTTCTGTAGGCTGCTCAAATTCAGGATTATTGCCATAACAAATCATTTCTCCTTTAATCCTCAAGGTAACTTTTCCATCTGCTTGTTCAATCTCCTTGTTATAATTGGGCATCATGAAATTAAATGGATAAACTGCCTCTGGACTGATCTTAATCTTGAATTTTTTCTCAAAATGTTTCTTTATCTTTCCTGCAGAACTATACATCTCTTCAACATCAAGGCCATCAATCGGATATACGCGTAATTTTCCTTGATCAAGTTTAACGACCGAGTATGCAGTCTTTCCTTCTAACAAATGATACGCATTGAAACCGCCCTTGAAATGTTTGAGCATATAACTTGTTCTGACAACTGCAGCATTTTCTGAAAGACTCTGATAGTCATCAAGCGAAACTTCTGAAGTCTTCCCGAAATCCAACTCTTGCAAAATCTTTCCTAAACCATACATACCTGTACCTCGTGGTACTGGCTTTGCGTGAATATTCACCCTACTTCGCTCGAGCGAAGTAGGATAGTCTCCAGAAATTGTGAAGAATAATCCTGGTTGTAATCTGCGTGAACCTGCAAGCATATCTCACTTTGGTTACG
>Ga0082335_1001964_pt1 | contig 40478 bp, 34 predicted proteins | sample Subgrocontami58m_FD_72375 | JGI IMG/M metagenome (GOLD analysis project Ga0082335, IMG submission 72375) | Subsurface groundwater microbial communities from S. Glens Falls, New York, USA - GMW37 contaminated, 5.8 m (SPADES assembly) (version 2) ...
CTTACTCTACTAATTACCAACTCCTGATTGCCTGTATTTTTTATGCCTAATTTCCAAGATATAGTCTTGCCTATTTTTACTTCTCCAAAATCCAAGGAAGAGCTTACTGGCTCAATGCAGGCTGCAAGACCGGTTCCTGTTAAAGCTATAGCAGTACTAGTTCCGTTAAGTGAACTGTTGTGGTTTATGATTAAACTTGCAGTTTTATCCCCAAAGGTTTGCGGAGAGAAGGCAATAATTATATCGCGGCTTGCTCCGGAATTAAGCGTAAAGCCCGAAGTAGGCGCAGAAAATTCTGCAGCATTGGTTCCGGTTATACTTATACCGCCTACCACAAGGTCTCCCTTACCTATATTAGTGAGGGCAAGCGTTTTTTGAGATGAGTTCTTTACCTGCACATTACCAAAATTTTGGCTGAAAGCACCCTGGATGAACGGCAAATTATTCGGGTCAGTTGACTCTGATTTTACTGCCCAGATTTCATCGATGTAGATCTTCTGCCCCGTGGCAGTAGGAAGGGCTTTGCCGAAATATATTGTATTTATCTTGTTGTCCCATGAGGCATTTTGAAGTACAGATATGGGGATTCTCACTAATCGGTAGGTTGTATCTAAAACTCCACCTTCAATATAAGATCTAATATCAACCGGGTTACTCAATCCTGATACGCCCATTATATGGAAATTGATGATTTTCCCTGGTTGGTCGCATTTAGCATAAAACCATATAGCATAGTAACTGGATATGTCTTTGCGGTAGCCGCTGCTTTGCGCGGTTATGCTCGGCGTATGCCATAGATCAGGAGTTCCTTCAAAACACCACTCTCCTTTAAAGGCATCGTGGTTTACGCGCGAACCGCATCCTGCTGCTGTAGCTGTTTCTCCATCCCAAACCAGCAGGTTTTCTCCTTCTGCTTTTACTGGGACAGTGGAAATCAAGATACACCCTACCATAAATAAGAAAGCTGTTAATGCTTTAACACTTTTTTGCTTAATATAGTTTTTCATGACATACCTTCACCTATCTCCTCAACGTCGTAGCTTGCGCAGTGTTAGAGTATGAGGAGTTTCCGTTTGCATTATATGCACGCACACGGTAATAATATGTACGGCCTCTGCTTAACCAGCCGTTTGCGTAAGAAGTTGTGTTTGCGTTAACTGCAGCGATTTGTCTGAATGCACCTGTTGAACTTGTAGCACGTTCAATTTTAAATCCAGCCTCATTGCTTGCATTATCAACCCATGTAACTTTAATCTTGCTTCTTGATAAAGCTGTTGCAGCAAGGTTTGTAGGCGCTACAGGTAATACTGGTGCAGGTGGCACTGGTATAAGCTCAAAGCTTGCAGTTATTGTGTGGTTAGCTTGTATGTTGCTGAATGTGTAGCTTGATACTGCGCCTTGCGAAGCTGAGTCTATCAGTACATCTTTTATCTTATATCCTGTATTGGCTGTTATTGTATATGTCTGGCTCTGCCCATAATTTAAGGTAGTTGCACCGCTTGGTGAAATAGAGCCATTTACTCCTGCAGACGCTGTTATTGTGTATGTGTTAATTACCAAGTTTGCAGTTACGGTTTTGTTGGAGTTCATTGTTATGGTTTGCGGGTTGGTGTTACCAGCTAAGTCACCACTCCAGCTTGAGAATGAATAGCCTGTTGACGGAGTTGCGGTTAAGGTTACTATATCGCCAAAGTTGTAGTTTGCCTTATCCGGAGACTTTGCTACTGTGCCGTTGGCTACAGTTATGGATAATGTATACGTGTTTATGGCAAAGCTTGCGGTTATACTATGGTTAGCCGTAATGTTGCTGAATGTATAGCTATCTATTGCACCTTGCGATAGGCCATCAACCAATACATCGGCTATGTGGTAGTTGGCAGAGGCTGTTATTGTGAAGGCCTTATTATCGCCGCTGTTAACAGTTACTGCGCCATTTGGTGAGATAGAGCCATTTGCTCCTGCAGACGCTGTTATTGTGTATGTAGGAATAGGCTGTGTAGTAGCGTTTACAGCACTTAATTCCGCTGATTTTGCTCCGGAATTATCTACTGCCTCCACTTGATAAGAATAGCTGGTATCAGGCGCAAGGCCAGTATCTGTATAAGAAGTTGCGCTAATGTTAGAAGCAATAACTGTTGCTGCTCTATAAAGATTATATTTTACGATATCACCATTATCAGGATCGCTTGCAACAAGCCAGTTAAGGGTTATGCTGTCTGTTCCTCCTGCTTGAGCAGTAAGGTTTTGAGGAGTTGCAGGAGGATCATTTACCGGAGTAACAGTTATATATACTGTGGCAATATTAGAATCCGCATTGCCGTCATTGGCTTTAAATGAGAAAGCGTCAGTACCATTATAATTAGCTAATGACTTATAAGTTAAATTAGGCGCAGTGCCTGATAAAATGCCGTTTGCTGGATGTGTTTCAATGCTGTAGCTTAATGTATCCCCATTGGCATCGTTTGCTTGTAACGTAACAGCTAAAGAAGCGTCTTCCGATAAAGAAATTGATTTATCATTGGCAACCGGCGGATTATTATCCTGAGGTGGTGTATTTACAACATACTCAAAGGCGCCGATATCATACCCTGAACCCTGTGGCCTGGAAATATTATCAAAATCATATTTAACGTCGGGTAACGTTACCCCAACATCTTTTAGGACTGAATTTGCGCTGAGATGAAAATCACGGTTAGCAGCATTCATGTAGTCGGAACTCTGCCCTACCTTGTTGTTACTTGTCTGTGGGCTTGAATTGGTCCACAGGCCACGTCCGGATGTGGCATTATTTTTCACTATTGAATTTGGGCAGTCGTGCAATTCAGTATAATAATCGGCGATGCCATAAAAAGTGTTATTCTCAATAGTTACACGGTAAAGAGGAACAATTTCTCCTGTCCAATCATTAATCCCCCAGATATTTAATCCGCGATACGCGGTAAATATGTTATTTCTAAAAATTAGATCTTGGGTAGGCTGGTATATCTGGCTTATCATTGCTATCTGATAAGATCCGCTGTTATTGGGAAAGTTGACTATGTTTTTCTCAAAAAGTATATTATACGCAGGCCCATAAGTCTGAAATCCGTCTGTGTGTGGGTTAACATTGCCTGCATCGTTAAGGGTTATATCGTGAATATAATTACCACGAAATATATGGTCCTTACCAAAAAATTTAATACCATCGGCATCTGGCCCGCCCGCCGTGCTAAGGGTGGGATACAAAGGATGCTGTATTGTATGGCTTATGTCATTATTTTCTATCAGTTGAGCGGCACCATTGAGAGTAATGCCTGCGTAAGCTCCGGCATATTCAATCTTATTTCCTATAATTTTGTTATAGCTGCTATTCGTAGAATCATCTGCGCCTGAGGTATAAATCATAATGCCCTCGCGCAGAGTGTGATAAATATGATTATTGCGCACTTCGCAATATTGGGTATTTATGAGCGAGACCCCTGAGCCATTGTCCCACACATCCCAGGAAGCCTGCAGGGGCATGGTAATTTCAAAGCCGTCAATGATCACATATTTAACCCCGGACAAACTAAAACCATAAGTAAAAACCTTACTGCGTTCAGAGGCCTGAAAAGTAATGGGTGAACTGGAGTTACCAGATCTACTTATTGTTACTCTTACATTGTAATTTCCGGGAAATACCATGCATGTATCGCCGGCAACCATCGTATTTACTGCTTTCTGAATGGTTTTCCATGGAGTAGCAGGATTTTGGGCTTGTGCCAGAGAATTACTGTCATTACCACTTACTGCATTAACATAATAGGTAGCGGCATATGCATAAGTAGTGGCTAAAAACCCTACAAATATTAACAATGCAACAAAAGAAATCATCCTATTCATTCTGTTATTTATGGTTTTCATTTTAGTGCCCTCGCTTCCATTATATCTAATTAAAAAACCCTATTACTTATATTCAGGTAAGCTTACCCGAAAAAAGGAATAGGGTTTTTATATATTCGCTCTGCTCCTTCGGCAGCCCGACCGCCATATCAGCATTTGCTGTAGCGGAGCCTTAAGGCTTCGCTACTTCAGCAAAGCTGAAGTAGGCTCGCGGTTTTGCGCCCTATCCTTTCGGATAGTTTACCTTTATCGAGAATTATATTTAAAAGAACTATACTTTTTATTTCTTCAGTGTCGTAGCTGAAGCTGTATTGGAATAAATAGTGTTTCCGCGCGTGTTATATGCACGCACTCTGTAATAATATGTCTTTGAACTGCTTAAGCTTGTACCAACAAAAGAGGTTGTGTTTGTATCAACTGTACCAATCTGCAAAAAGCCGCCCGCAGGCTTTGCGGAGCGTTCAATCTTAAAACCGGTTTCAATATCAGAGTTATCAGCCCAAGTTAATTGTATGGCGTTTTCTGACAATGCTGTTGCAACAAGATTTGTCGGTGCGTTAGAAACAATAGCAGACTCGGTAACTGTTATATTTATAACTTCCGTATCAACAGCTAAGCCATCGCTTACCTCAAATTCTACCGAAGGATACGTGCCTTGCTGCCTGATTACCGGCCTCCAGTTAAAAGTTGCTGTAGCAACATCAAAACTTGCACCTAAGGGAAGATTGCGTCCTGAAAATATAAGCGGGTCATTATCAGGATCTGTTGCAAGCAATTTAAAACTTAAGGTTCTGCCTGCAACAACTGATTTATCCCCTATGGGTAGCAGCTCCGGTGGCTCGTTGATTTTTACGATAATCTTATATTTATCTGCTGCGGTCATTACAGCGCGATATTTATGGGCTTTTTCAACAGGCTCTCCGAGATATTCCAGTATTCCAAAAGAACCGTAATTGCTGTACTTCATGCAATAGCTAAATAAATTGATAAGATTGCTTCCGACAGTGTTGAACCATGCATCCAGATACAAGCTGTAAAGCCTCTCCATGTGGACATCCCTGTTAGCTGCTATAAAAAGATCTACTATATATGCATTGTTCCTAACAGTACGCTGTGCAGCCAAATGCTGGCCTCCTTCATAACCAACTAAAGCAAGCCCGTATCTATCAACAAGATCTTTGTATGCCTGCACATTGCTAATGGCTGCTGGTAAAGCCACGGTTTCCAATTCAACAAATAAATCATCAAGAGTCATTGCTGAGACCCTTGCTTCTTCGGCCGGACTGCCCAGATAACCTCCAAAATAAGGCGCGATTGCCAATGCGTCTGCTTGTACTTGTGGAAGTGTATTTATGGGTATGCCGTTTGATTCCTGAAGGTTAAAGGCGTAAAGCAGCGCAGTGCCTGCGCTGATATTTGCTGCCTGAGTTGCCAGGACCTTTACAATTCTATCTTTTTCTTCACCAAACACATCTTCAAAGATCTTAAATATTTCTGCCGAACGCTTAGCCTGAAAATGTATGCCTGAATAAAATCTCTGCGTGCCGTCGCCGTAAATTTTCAGTTCACATCCCCTGTCGCGAACCCATTGCGTCTGCGGAAAGCCTAAGGCTCCATTCCATAGTTCATTTGAATATTCAATGTACGCCTTTCTATTTTTGGATAATTTATCTTTGACCATCTGGGCAAAATTTCTTACATAATCGTTGTCTGCCATATGCGGTATGTGCAGCCAGGCATCCTTACCTGCGCGGTTAGCCAATTCAATCGCATATTCCAAGGCAGCGCCTTTATCCGTAGCTTGCGTATAATATGCAGGGGTTGTTCTGTCTTGCCATGCAACGGTCGGGTTGCCTTCATCTATGTGTTGAAATTTTATGAACCTTATTGTACTTAAATTGCCTAAACGTTCTATAAATGATGGATAGAAAATCTGCTGTTCATAGCTGTTCTCATAACCCGGCATAATCACCCGTATATTCCGTATGGGGTTAGACGGACTAGAGCTTTCGATTGTTAGATGAATACCGCCATCTGCAGGAACTATCTCTATGACATATTTACCTGGCTCTTGGCTGACTATACCTTTTGCATCATAACCAAAAGATAGCTGCCCTTCTCCATCATATAAAACAGTATAATTACCCACAGGATATTGTCCGTTCAGCCCCCGCAAAAGTATGGTATGGACAATCTGTGGTTGGGGCACTCCGTTAATTTCATACGGTATGCCTGCGCAAGGATAACCATTTACGTCAAGGGGTATCTGGCTAATCAGGCCTGTATCCTGGGTGTCTTTTGATATGTTGCGCGTGCGCCAGGGCCTTGCAGATTTCATAGCATCAATAAATATTATCTGTGATGCCCAATCTTCGACCGGCGCAAGATTGATTCCGACCAGGGATTTTTCTACCTGAGCAGCATGTGACGACGTCGATAAAAACAAACATAATATAGCGATACTAAACAACATTATAAAATATAGTTTTTTCATTTTACGCCTCCTATTTTCTCAACGCCGTAACCTGTGCTGTATTAGAGTATGAGGAGTCTCCGCTTGCGTTATATGCACGCACTCTGTAATAATACGTCTTCCTGGTCCAGAGGGCATCATTGTATGATGTAACATTATCTCTTACTGCAGCAATCTGTCGGAAGCCGCTTGTTGGGCTTTTGGATTTTTCAATCTTAAAGCCTGTTTCGTTGTCAGAATTATCTTGCCAGGTTAGTTGAACTTGGCTTCTGGACATTGGTGTTGTAACGAGATTGCTTGGCGCTGCAGGTATTGTTATCACAGGTATCAATTTAAATGATGCAACTATTGTATGGTTAGCCGATATATTGCTTAATCTATAGATTGGCATCGCACCAACCGATACGGAGTCTACTAATACATCTAATATGCGGTATCCTTGATTGGCTGTGATTGAATATGTCTGGTCTGCGCCGCTGTTAACAGTTGTTACGCCGCTTGGTGATATAGAGCCGTTTGCGCCTGCAGATGCAGTAATGGTGTATGTAATTGGCGTAAACTCCGCAATTATAGACTCATCCCTGTCCATTAACAGCTGTACTGGATTGCTTGTATAGTTTATGGTGCCGCTCCATTTAACGAATCTATATCCTGCATCAGGCATAGCTGTCACGTCTACCCTATCTCCGTAGTTATAAATCGACTTATCAGGGTTCTTTGTTGCTCTGCCGTGGACTGCAGTTATGGTTAAAGTCTGGGTATCAATGGCAAAGCTTGCAGCTATTGTATGATCTGCTGTGACATTGCTGAAGGTATAGCTTTCTACTGCACCAACAGATGCTGAATCTACCAATACGTCTGCTATATGGTAATGGGCATTGGCAGTTATGGTAAAGCTCTGGCTGCTGCCGCTATTGACGGTTGTTGCGCCTGAAGGTGATATAGAGCCATTTGTTCCGCTTGACGCAGTAATGGTGTACTGTTGTGGCGGCGGCGGAGGAGGCGTAGTTACTGTTATGTAATTGGTCTTTTCTTCTATATCAGAGCCTGCAGAATTGGTTGCTGTTAGTTTTACCGTATATGTTCCTGCGCTTGTGTATATATGGGATGGGTTTTGCTGTGCTGAGCTTGCTCCATCACCAAAGTTCCAGGCATAGCTGGTTGGACTATTCGTTGAGGTATCGCTAAACTGCACTGTCAAAGGTGTATTTCCATTGAGAGGTGTTGCGCTAAAGCCTGCAACAGGAGCTATTATGCTTATTGTAAAGTTAACAGTTACAGTCTTGTTGGAATTCATTATTATTGTAGCTGGATTGCTATTGCCTGAAAGGTCGCCACTCCAGCCTGAGAATGTATATCCTGCATTAGGGGTTGCTGTTAAGGCTATACTTTCACCGGAGATGTAGGATGACTTATTTGGATTCTTGGCTACTGCGCCGTTGGTTGCTGCTACGGATATCGTAAACTGTTGCGGTGGCGGTGGCGGAGGAGGCGGCACAGAACCATTGTCTGAAAAATATCCGAACACCGCAGCTGTGCGGGTTAAATCATCGATTACATATTCACCGTATTTCGTCACTGCCTGGTGATCCTGATATTTACGCGCTGCCGGATAGGCATAATCGCCATAATACGCCGGGTAGGCATTTTCCAGAAAAGCTGCATAATAATTTTTATAAGGTAGGCTTCCCGCCGGACCATATACGCTAAAACCCGGTTCCGGTTCAACTATGCCGTCATAATCATCTCTGGTTGATTGTGGATTAAGAGGATATTTACTGCCTACGCCGGTGATAAAGGTGGTAGAAAGCGGATTTGCGCCAAGCTGAAAATCAAGATTAAGTTTTGCTTTATCAAGATAATATTCATTGCCGGTAAGATAATAATAGAGGATATAGTAAAAGGAATACCGGGTACTCATGGATAAAGTGCCAAAGCCAATGTTTCCTATGCCTTTTTCCGCCACTCTGTATCTCCATTGCGATTCTCCCGAATCAAAGACTCTAAAAACACGGCGCATGCCATCCAATATTTGTGTTTTCATTGCCGGATCGGCGGTGGGAATTCTCAAGTAATCAAAACCTGTTCTGATGTTATTTGGCGTGTACCAGTAATCTTCGACCATCCAGTTTGAGAGCGTGTTTAGCGGCTTAATTTCTTTAAATTTCTGATGGTAGGCCTCATCTCCTGTCAAGGCATAGAGTTCAATGGCAGCCCAGGCCCTTTCATTTGTGTCCAGCACGTTTAAAGCGCCCTGGCCTGTTGAGATACTTGGAATACCTAGGATTGGGTCTCCAGCGGGATTAGTATATGTTTCTAATAAAGGGTTAGGATACATGTTTGGGTGGTCTTGAAGAAGTTGCCACGCCAATAGAGCTTTTTCTTTGTAAGCCTGCGCCGCTTCGGGGAAATACGGTTGTAAGACGCGCGCGGCTTTGGCTAGAATAGCGCATGCCAAAGCTGTATCTCTAGTGGTTTTGGTAATCGCCCACATCTTTCTTAAGTCCTGATGCGGCATGCCACCACTAGCATTATAGAAGTTTGGATGCGTTACCTTGTTAAAAACCGCGCCATTGGCGCTAACCATCTTGACGATAAAATCTAATTCCCATTTTGCTTCATCCAGGATATCAGGTACCCCATTTTCGCTTTCCGGGATATTTAATTGGTTATCGGTAAATTTTGTAGGTGCCACTTCGAATATGGTTAACAAATAATCCACGGCATACGCAGCCGATTGTATATACTTGTTATAATCTGCCGCGTCAAACCAACCACCGCTTAAGTCAATGTAACCTCCTATTGCCGGCTCAATTGCCGGATCATATAAAGGAGATATATCATCCCCTACCTTTTCTACAGAATTATGATAGTATCCGCATAGTGAACTGTCGTCTGAAGGCCGCGCCCAAATTCCAGCATGGGCGGCATCAAGCTCGATGCCGCTTCTTTGATAATATAGCGCGCGGGCAGTTTTATAAAAGACGTCATTGAATACAGTATTTCCTATTTCGAAATTATAGCTTCTGCCTATCCCGGGTATTTGCGCATAATAGGCGCCCGGAGCCTCAAAACCCGAGAAATCAAAGTACCAGACCTCTTCTCCTGAGAATGCCCTGTGATAGGCATTAAGCATAAAAATATCGCTTTCAGGCGACTTCTGCAGAATACCCTCATAAACGGTTTCTTGTGTAGTTTTATCCTTTATATACACGGGAAGATTTGGGATAAGCGGCATTTCGCCGGCATCTCCTAAATAATTTCCCACATACACCCTTTTAGGAGATTTTGGCAGATAGCCCACCTGGTTTATCTTGATACTGGAACTGATCTCATTCTCGAAATTAAAGGAAAATTCTACCCCTGAATTTCGGGTGGGATTTCCTGAAATATCGGCAAGGGTAGTATCAAGTTTATAGGTTTTCCCTGATTGGATCTCCTGATTGAGGCTTAGGTACACATAATGTTTTATAATGGGGCACGACGGCATACCGTCAAATCCGGTAACCCAAACCCTTAAGCCAACAGAATTTATTTGAAGCGTTGCCGCAGGATTAGCTGCTTCAGAGACGGTGTATTTAGTAATATCTCTCGCCTCATCAAAATTAACTTTTTCATTAAAGGTAAGCATCAGGTGCTTGCTATCCAGGACTTCGATATTTTCTATGATTGGCCCTTGAGTATCTACCAAGGCAATAGCATCTACATAAAACGCAGGTGATGGAACTGGCAGGACTTTAAAATAAATCTTCCTGAATGTCCCGATTAACATTTCCGGCTTATCTTGCCGCGGCAAGTCCGCCCTGGGTATGAGCACTCTTTTGTATTGCGTAGTAATCTGACGGTCACTTATATACGGCCAGATACTTACCGGTTTAGAGTCACGAGTTCCATCATAACATAATCGTATGTTAAATGATCCGCCTGTTAATTCAGAGAAAGTGCCGCTGGTTGTCCTGATCCAGAATTCCAGCGCATCAACATTGATAAACGCCGCGTCTTTATGGTCCAGGCGCGCCCCAGCGTATGGATCAGGCGCAACAAGGAGTGATTTTGTATTGCTATAGGCAAGCGCCGGGTCAGTAATAAGTCCAATCTTATGATGCACGCCAGCAGGATCATCCATATTAACCGGTACATCATAGGCCAAATCTAAGTCGTCATTTTCATCAAAGATTAAAACTTCCTCTGCGAAAACATAGGATTTCCCTAAAAAGCAAACACTTAATACAAGAGCAAAACAAATAATAAATGCTATTTTTTTTGTAAATTTTATGGTCTTCATTTTAGTTTCTCCTTATTTTTATTTATCAATTAAAAAACCCTATTGCTTTCTATTCAGGTAAACGTACCCGAAAAAAAAGGAATAGGGTTCTATATGTTCACTCTATTCCTTCGGCAGCTCGACCGCCGTATCCTTTTTTAAGGATTTAGGCTCGCGGCTTTGCGCCCTACCCTTTCGAGTAGTTTACCCTTATCGAGAATTATATAAAAGAACGACTTCTCTCCAGTGCTATTCTCTCTTATCCACCACGATGTAATAACAATGCCTGTTTGAGAACTCAATATATATTAACCACGCAAAAGCGGTTCCAACCTGTAAAACTCTGGAGCCATGCGGAATGCTTCCCAGCCTTTCCAGCATTTTTACATTATCATCATTAGGTTGTTTCATTTTATTAGCCCTTTCCTCAAATCTTTTACGCATGATGCCAGGGTAGTTTTAGCAACCTCAGCCATTCTTTCTTCTAATTCCGCCTGCGAATTTATGTTGTTCCCTGCCAGGTCTATTTTCCTCGCTGCCTCCACCAATGCCTGTATAACAGCTGCTCTTGATATTTTTTTGCCTGTTGAGTACCACGCGTCTTTACTTAATTTATCAATAAAATCCATCTGTTCCCTGGTAAGAAAAGATACAACTTTGCCTATCTCTTTGGCATTATGGCTGATCTTTACGAACTGGCTTGTATTTTTTCTTATTTTTGTTTCCATTCTTTCTTCTCCATCAAATTAAATTCATTTAAAATGCTTTATAATCTTTTTTAATTAGTGCAACAAAAAAACCCTATCCTCTTTCTAGAACTTTTACGTCCCGAAAAGAATAGGGTCCGACAACTGGCTCTACTCTTTCGGCAGCCCGACTGCCATAACCAGTTAAGGTCGTAGGCTCGTGGTTTTGCGCCCCCAGGTTTCCCTGGGTTTACCTTTATCGAGAATATTTAAACACATTCCAAAGAACTGTTTGTATCCATTATAAATATACATAACGGATTGCTAAAAGTCAATACTTACGCCTTACTTTTTTTGCTTTTTTGCAAAAAAGCAAACTTACCAATCAATTCATCGGAGCCGTCAAAAACAAGCCTTACGTAAGTATCACTGTAGCCGCATAATTTTTTTGTGAGTTTATCGCGTTCATCCTCGACTAATACGCGCTGAGGCAATGTCTTTGAACATTCATAATATTCGCCGGCGATTTTGTCTGTTGCTTTTTTTATAATTTTATACCGCTTCGCTGCATCGCATTTTTTTACATGGCCTTTTAAATTGCAGGCACTGGTCCCGTCTCTTTTGCTGTATGTAAATATATGCGTGCGCATGGGCTGTATTTTCTCTATCGTGTTTAGCGTATTATTAAAGGCGCTTTCGCTTTCGCCGGGAAAGCCGACAATAATATCTGTGCTTATGGCAATGCCGGGTATTTCCTCTTTTATTTTGCAAATTTGATTTATGAATTCAGCGCTGGTATATTTACGGTTCATGTTTTTTAAAATTTCATCATCGCCGCTCTGCAGCGGGATATGCAAATGATTGCATATATTATCCCTGTCTTTAATCAGGTTGATAAGGGCGCAATTTACGTCCTGCATTTCTATAGAGCTTAAACGTATCCTGAAATCGCCGCTTAAGTCGCTTATCTGCGAAACAATATCCGTTAAGTCAACTTTTTCTTTAAGGCCTTTTCCGTATGAACCAAGGCAAATACCGCAAAGCACAAGTTCTTTATAATTATTTTTTATTAAGTTTTGCGCTTCCCTGATTATCTCATCTTTATCGCGGCTTCTGGGATTACCGCGCACATAAGGCACCTTACAATATGAGCAAAAGTTATCGCAGCCATCCTGTATTTTAATGAATGCCTTTGTGCGTCCTTCAAAGTAGGTAATAATGGGGACAGCCTCCGATTTTTCTTCAATAGGCTTTACGCCTTTTAGGCCTGCGAGAAAATCGGAGGCTGTCCCCTTTTTAAGTATTATTATATTACTATTTATTTCCTTAATAACGCCTGCGTCATTCTCTGCGTAGCATCCTGTGGCTACTATGGAAGCTTTGGGATTTTCTTTGGCGCAACGCCGTAAAAACCTGCGGCATTCCCTGTCCGTATCCTGCGTAACGGTACAGGTATTTACAATGTACAGGTCTGCCGGGGTATGGGAATTTACCCCCACACCAAAATATTTGGTGTGGGGGTTTACTTCTTTTAGCCCGGCTGATATCAGCTGCTCGCGCATAGCTTGAGTCTCATACTGGTTCACCTTGCAGCCGAGCGTTATAATTTTAAAGGTTTTCATCGCAAAAAAGCTCATACATAATAATAGAAAGTATATAGAAACATGCTGTATCAACCCTTAACACAACAGGGCCCAGGGACACCGGAACGAAATTAAAACTTTTTGCGAGTTCTACTTCTGCGGGCGCAAAATCACCCTCCGGTCCTACAAGTATCAGGACGGATTCTGCCTTGATGGCTGCCAGCGTAGTTTTTATAGGCTTTGCATCATCGCAAATGCAGGGAATCAATTTTAATTTATAATTATTAGAGTCGCTTACAACTTCTTTGAAATCTCCCGGCTCTTTTATCTTAAGCACATCATCCCTGCCGCACTGCTTTGATGATTCTTTGGCTATCTTCTCCCATCTTTTTATTTTAGCGCCTATTTTGTCCTGGCTTATTTTAACAATCCCTCTTGCGGTAAGGATGGGAATCAACGTCTTTACTCTTAGTTCAGCGGCCTTTTGAATTAAATCATCCATTTTGGATGACTTAGGGATAGCGCAGGCCAGCGTAACATCAGGTATTTTTATGGTTGTTTTCTTTTTCTCCTCAATTATTGCCTCTATTTTATCTGCGCTTAAGCTTCTTATCCTGCATATATACTGGCTGCCTTCTCCGTCAAACGCTATAAACTTATCGTTATTTTTTAGCCTTATAACATCTTTCATGTGGTGCGCTTCTTCGTTGATTATTGTCAGCCTGCCACCTGAAATATTTCTTTTTTCTACAAAAAATCTTCTCATATTATGCTTATTCCTATAGGTTTTTTATGTATCCTATTATGGTTTTTACTATTATGTGGGCCCCTAAGAAGAACAAAATCGTTCCTGCCAGGCGCTGAAAAAAAAGATATGCCTTCTCGTTCTGTAATATTCTAAATTTCGGTATAAATCCTGTAGCCAGCCCTAAAAACAGCAAAGGTGAAATCATTGTCCCCAGCCCAAAAGCCAAAGCCAGCAGAATGCCCTGGTAAAAATGTATTGAAACCATAGAAATGTAAGACAATATACCAATTAAAGGCGCGCAGGGGAAAATCCCCATTATAAAACCCAGCCCCACCAAGCTTTTTGTATCTTTCGCTATGAACATACCGTGAAGGCGCTGGCAAATTCTCGAACCAGTATTTTTATTTAGCAGAACCAAAATACCAAGCAGACAGATAAAAATACCTCCTATAAGCCATATAATATAACCCGGTGTTTCCCAGTAAAATAACTGGTATATGCCGCTGCCTATTATCCCTGACAAGGCGCCTAACCCTGCATAAATAAATACCCGGCTTGCGGAAAATATAAACCAGGACTTTAAAGCCCCTAAGGGGCTTTTCTTTGTCGCCGCAATAAAAGATATTAATATGGGGCCGCAGCTTGCAAGGCACGGGCCTGCTCCCAATATTATGCCTGACGCAAAAAGGCTAATCGCTGTTTTTATCATTTTTCACCAAAGACTTCTGCTGTAAAAATAAACATTTCGCATTTTCCTTTTTTCCACGCGTCAGCAGACAGGCCTGCTTTATGAACGCACAGGTTGTTCATAAATGTTTCCTTATCCCAGCCTGTTTCAGTGGCAACCTGCGGTAAAAATACGCCGCTTCTAAAACCGCTTTGCACCATGACGCCGTGCTTGCCCATTTCTATTTCAGACGGATCGCGCACTTTAAGCATAGGCGAAAGAACTGATATTTCAATATCTGTGTCTTTGAGCTCGCCCTTTGTTACGCTCGGGAACCTGGGGTCCTGTGTCGCGGCTGCGATTGCCATATCTTGTATCGTAAGATACAGAGGGCCTTTTCCGACCATGTTTCCTATACAGCCTCTTAGCTCGCCGGACTTATGCAGAGTAACAAATGCCCCCATTTTCTTGTTTAGCACAGGATCCTCTTCCTTAAGTTTAAGAACCTCACCCTTATCAAGATAATCTTCAATGGCTTTTCTGGCTATTTCGAGCAGCCTTTTTTTCTGCGCCTGGTTAAGTAAACTTTCCATTTTATCCTCCTTATAAATTACCGCGCTGCAATATCCCACCACGCGCGTTTTATCAAAAGTTGTATCAGCGGAAGTTGCATATTTTAAAACTTTTAATTTATCTGAACCTAATTGCCTGGCTGCCATCATAACACCCAAAACGCCTATACTGCCGCAGGGGCTATCCCTGCCGGATGAGGATAGGCACCCTTCAAAAAAACCCTCAGGATCAAATTTTTCCATTTCATTTATGGTGTTTTTGTCTATGTCGCGCGCCTTTTGGTCTGAATAAAAATGAGACATGTCAGTGCTCGCTACCAATAACACCTTTTTGGTGCCTGATTTTACGGCACTAACCAGGGCATCTCTTAAAAGCAGGCCTGTCTCGTAATTGAAATCTCCTGTTAAGATTACCACTATTTTTGAACCAGGCAGGGCCTCCTGCACAAACGGTATTTCCGCTTCAGCTGAGTGCTCTTCAGCAAATACAGAAGCATCGTATTTTATATCTTTATTATATGCTATCAATTTTTTTGTTATATCTTTGTCTATTGATACGCTGCCCAGCGGAGTTTGATAAAAATCTTTATCAAGCACTGTCAGCCCCTTAAAAGCTGCCCTGTGGCTTAACCCGACTATTATCACAGTGTCAAATTTTTTATTCTTTACTGTCTTAAAAGCATATCCTGCAACCCAGCCTGAATATTCGTAGCCTGCGTGAGGTGAAATAATTGCCATTATTTCACCTTCGACAGGCTTAAGGTCTGCCTTGTTAATAAAACCATCCACCATCTTTTTTAATTTATCCGGATTATCAGGGTAAAACATTCCCGCTACAGCCGGCTTTTGTGATTCTTGCGCTTCTTTTCGCCATATTCCTTCTATTTTTTCCCCGCAGTATTTGCATTTTCCGTTTTCTATTTCATATGAAAGTATTGTATAACCTGTCCTTTCAATAACAGGCTTTTTACATTTTGGGCAATATGTATTTTCTGATTTATTGCCTGGAACATTGCCTATATACACATAACGCAATCCGCTGTCTAAGGCTACCTGCCGTATCTTCTCCAGGGTCTCTACGGAAGTAGGAGACAAATTTGTTAGTTTATAGGTAGGCCAGAAACGACTTATATGCAAAGGCACATCAGCGCCTAAATTTTCTTTTATCCAGTTGCATGTATCCCTGGCGTAAGCAACATCGTCATTCAGCGTAGGCACTACCAGGTAAGTTATCTCAAGCCAAACCCCTTCTTCTTTCAGTATCTTCAGAGTTCTTAACACATCATTGCGGGTACCTAAGCAAATCTGCTGATAAAATTCCTCAGGGCCTTTTAAGTCAATGTTTGCTGCATCCAGATATTTGCAAAGAGCTCTTAGAGGTTCTTCGTTTATAAAGCCTGATGAATGCATGACATTTTTAATACCTGCCTTACGGCTTAAAGCTGCTATGTCAAACATATATTCATAAAATATGGTAGGCTCTGTGTATGTATAGGCAATTGTTTCGCACCCAGCTGATTTAGCCGCATTTACTATGGCCTGAGGTTCCATGGTGTCTACAGGAATATCTTCGGGAGAGGCTTGCGAGATCTGCCAGTTCTGGCAAAATTTACACGCTAAATTACAGCCCGCGGTAGCGATGGAAAATGATTTAGAGTCAGGGTAGACATGAAATAGCGGCTTTTTCTCTATTGGGTCAACATGTATTGCAGCGGGCTTTGCGTAAACCAAAGTGTATAAAACTCCACCTCTATTTTCCCTTACTCTGCAAAAACCGCGCTTGCCATCAGGTATAACGCATCGTCTGGGACATAACCCACATTGCACGGTGTTATTATCCAGCTTTGTATAATACATTGCCTCTTTTAAAAGGCTTGGGCTTGCTTTTTTAAAAAAGGCATAGGAGAAATGAGGTATTACGTAGGAAGAGATAATGAGGAAAATAAATATGAGGATGGGGAATATTTTTTTCATCGAGATAGGGGATGTGTCCCGTGAGAACACATCCCCTTTGCCCTTTATAACTTAAATACTGTCTTATCGATTTTCTGCTTGGAAAATGCCGCTTTGACCTTGTCCACTGAGCCTTGAAGGGCGGCTAGAATCTTCGTGACCTCCTCAGGGGTAGATTCATAACTTGGAGCCGCGAGATTCGCTATAAGCTCTATCTTGGATATCGCGTTTACAACCCTCTTTGAAGCCAGCCTCTTAAACTTATCGCTTTTACTTTCACCCGCTACATCCTTTTCTTCATTATCCGCCATGTCTTTCCTCCTTTTTTATTTTTTGCCAGTTTGGCTGTCTTGGAAATTTTTACTAATGGTTCGTGGTGGCGCCGCACTCGCTGCCTCGCTTGTCGCTCGGCTACGCTCGTTGCGGCATCCACCAAAAATTCACTTGTCGTAAATTTTTGGTGGAGCTGAGGAGGCTCGAACTCCTGACCTCCTGGGTGCGATCCAGGCGCTCTCCCAACTGAGCTACAGCCCCAAGTTTACGAAGTAAACTTGATCCTGAGGTTGCGTTAAAAAATACGACCCTTGGGAGTATTTTAGCAACCGAAGGACCTTAACTTATTACTTGCTTTATCCAGTCTAAATAATCTTTGCTGCCTTTAATCACAGGCAAGGCTATTATTTCTGGCACTTGATAACTATGTAGTGACTTTATTTTCTTGGCTATCTGCTTAAATTTATTTTCTTTGCTTTTTATAAAAAGCAGGTTTTCTCTGCAGCGCTCTTTTTTGCCCTGCCATTTATAAATCGACTTTATATTTTGCAGTATGCTTACGCACGATGCAAGCCTGGCATCCACCAGAGCATCCGCTATTTTTTCCGCTTCCTTATAAGAGGAAACGGATGTAAGTATTATAATATATTCTGTTTTTTTCATCAACTCGCTTTACGCAGGCTCGCAACATAATCCCCTTCGCCGTCTAAAACAACATGGCCTTCCCTGGCAAGCCAGCCTACGCTCATAAGCACAAGATCGCGCGGCCTCTCCAGTTTAGCTACCATGTCGGAGAGCTTGCTTTGCCCGTGCTCATCAAGATAATGCCATATCTCCCCTGCCACTATGCCTATCCTCGTTATCATCGCCTTGCCTCCTCTTGTTAAAACTCCCGCATTGGGGACATTTTGATATTGTTGTATTTACGCTGTCAACATACGTGTGAGTGCATATAGAGCATTGCCATATAAACTTCTTCTCAGAATTATACTGCTTTATCTCGTCTTCCTGAGAAAACAATATCCACAATAACAACGCGCCTATAACAGTTATAAACGTGTATATAGCGACTGCCGTTGATAAATCTAATCTTATCATGGTTACTGCGCCTGCAACTCAAGGAATAAAATGCCTTCCTGGTTTCTCTTTGGTTTATCGCTTGGCAATGGCGCGAATTGCCATTCTTTCATATGTTTTATCGCGATAAGATCTACGTCCGGATATCCGCAGGATTTAAGTTTTTCGATAAAAACAATTTTACCTTCCGGCGAAATAATAAACATCAGTTTAATCTGAAATTTCTCTCCCTTGGCCGGGCTCTTGCCGGCCCTAAAGGCCCTGCTTATGACCGGGGTAGGCGGCTTAAAAATAACCTGCCTGGTAGCTGCTTCGCTTTCTATTTTTGGGCCTTGAGCCAAGGCTGTTTCTTCTGTGCCCTTCTTTTCTTTTATGATTTCTGTTATGGAATTACCATAGGGTTTATAAGTGCGTTTTGTCGTTGCCGCTCTTTTCAGCCTTTCTTCGGCAAAAGAAACACTTGCCCTTTCAGCCATTGCAGAATGCGCTGTCATTTTTTTTGCGATTTCGCGGTTAAAGGTATCCTGCTGGCTATGATAACCAAAAATATCTTTATCCAGTATCGGGCCGATAAAATTAATTTTAGAAAACCTTTCTTCCTTCATCCCGACCGGAGAAATAACAATTATAACGGCAAAAAAGCAAAATGCATGCCACAAAAAAGATATAATAAGGGCTCTTCGGAACGTCAATCTGAGCATGTTCAATCACCGCTCTGGCTTGTCGCGATATTTACCCTTGGTATGCCTTCCTGGCGGCATAAATCCCAAATTTTGACCACCCTGCCCAGCGAGGCCTTTTCATCCGCTTTTATCAGAACTGACCCCCTTAAATCCGCTATTCTTTTAAAGTGCGCGCCCAGTTCATCTATAGTAACCAGCTTTTCATCAACGTAGATTAAATTTTCCGCGCTCACTGTCACTATAACATTTTTTTCGCCTAAAGCCTCTGACGTTATTGCGCGCGGCAGGTTTACCCTTATGCCGGGTTGAAATATAAAGTTAGAGGTAAGCATAAAAAATATCAAAAGCTGGAATATCATGTCTATAAAAGGGGCCATATTTATGCCGCTTAAAGTATAATCTATCTTTAAGTGCCTTTTAAACTTCATAATTAGTGCCTCTCTTGGTAAGTATATTCGTCAGGTCAGTAGCGCTTCGTTCCATATCCAGGATAAAGCCGTCTACTTTGTTAACCAGATACTGATACGCCACATAGGCGGGTATCGCCACGCACAAACCAGCTACAGTAGTGATAAGCGCCTCCCAGATACCTCCTGCCAAATCTCCGGGAGATACAGCATGCAGTGATGTTGATTTTTCCTGAATAATCTGGAAACACCGCACCATGCCGGTTACTGTGCCGAGCAGCCCTAAAAGCGGCGCAATGTAAGTTATGGTAGATAAGGCCGGCAGGTTTTTTTCAAGTCTCGGCACCTCGTGCAGCCCTGCTTCTTCTATTGCTTCCTTAATTTCTTCCTTGGGCCTGTCGTGCTTTAGAATGCCTGCTCTTAATATGTGCGCGATTGGTCCCGGAGTATTTTCGCACATATCTATTGCTTCCACTATCTTGTTGCGTTTCAGCTTATCGGCTATTTCATCCATAAACTTTTTTGTATCAATTCGGGCCCTGTGAAGATGATATACCCTTTCAATTACAATTGCCAGGGCGATAATTGAGCATAATATTATCGGGTACATTATCGGCCCGCCTTTTACTACCATGTCGAACATACTAACCTCCTATTTATTATAATCCCAACTCCTGCTTGTGCTTATTCATCCACTGCAGTCTTTCTCTGGCGTATTTAGCTTCTTCTATTTCTTCATTTACAAGCTTTTCATAAATCTTTTTTGCCTCAAACCACTTATTCTGCGTTTCAAATATCTGCGCGCATCTTAATTGCGCCCTGATAGCCCAATACTTGTTCTGCGCAACCAGGTATCCCACCTTAAGGTACGCCGCTATTGCCTCATCATATTTGCCCTGGCTTTCGTAACACTGCGCGATCTCAAACTGTACCTGCGCGTTAAGGTCGTTATTGGCGCTGTCTAAGGCTAGGTTAAAATAATCCAGCGCCTTCTGGTAATTATTTGATTCTTTATATATGTCTGCGATTTTCTTATATATAGTCTTTTTAAAATCTTCGTCCTTGGATTGTTGCAAAATAGTCTCTAAGATACCCACAGCCTCTTTGTGTTTACCTTTGTCTATAAGCGCGTCGCTTAAGGCTGTGGCTGAATTTTCAACACAATCACTGCCGGGATAAGACTCGATTACCTTTTTAAATTCAATCACTGCCTCGTCAAGCCTGCCCTGCTGGTAAAGCACAAGACCTGTCCAATAGGTCGCGTCGTCTGTCAAGTTGGAATCATGAAAATCCTTTGCGATTCTGTTTAAACATGCCTGCGCCTTACCAAAATCATTTTTTGAATAATAGTACTGCGCAAACCAGAATATAACGTCCGGCACAAGCTTGTTGTTTGGGTATTTACTTAAAAAATCTGAAAATACCTTTACTGCCTTATTTTCCTCTTTATTTTTATAGTAATTCAGGCCCAACTCATAAGTCGCCATCTGCGTTGTTTCCTGGTCCGGCCTTAAACTTATAAGCGCCTTATAAATATCTATCGCTTTTTGGTATTCGCCGGCATTATAAAAACATACTCCTAAGTAATACAGCGCCTGGCTGGTTAGGGAATTGCCGCGATAATTTTCTATTAACCTGCTGAATTGCTCACCGGCCTGTTCAAAGCTCCCCTTTTTAAAATACGCCATGCCCAGCTCAAATATACTTTTATCAATAAGGCGGCTGTTTGGGTAATTGAGCAAAAGATTTTTAAAAGCAATTGCCGCGGATTCGTAATTCGCAGTCCTGGCAAAGGTAATGCCAAGCTGGTATTGCGCATAATCAGCATAATAGCTGTCCGGGTACTTTTCTAAAACCTCATCGTAATAGCTCTGAGCGTTTTTATATTCTGCTTCGTCCAGGTAAGTGTCTGCTATGCGGCAGATGGAGCTTACAACCAGATCCTTATCTGCGGATGTGTCTACAACCTTTTGAAATTCCGCTATGGCTTCGCCTTTTTTGTTGAGCCTTAAATTTGCCCACGCGATATTAAAATGCGCCTGGTCAAGGAGCTCGCTTTTCGGAAATTTACTTAAAAATTCATAATAAATAGCTATTGTCCTGGAGTAATCCGAAAGCGCGTAATAATTTTCCGCTTTCCAGAAATAAGCGTCATCAGCCCACTCGCTTTTTTCAAATTTTTCTATAACTGCGGCGCATGAGGCTATGGATTCTTGGTGCCTGCCCAGGATGTAATACGACCTGGCCAGGCCGTAAAACGCAGAATCCGCTATATTGTTTGCGGATAAATCTTTAGTAACAACTGTAAATTTTTTGATAGCCTCTTCATATTCCGATAACTCAAAGCAGGCCCACCCTTCGCTTAACATCGCGTAAGCTGACCATGTCTTTTCTCCCGGCATATTAAGCGCGTCATTATAAGCGCGTTTAGCGTTTTTATAATCCTGCAGCTGCATTAATATTTCGCCGCATAAAAACAAGGCATCTTTTGTCCTGTCGGTCAAAGGGTATTTGTCAAGGTAGGCTTGTATTTTATCCTTTGCCTCCTCGTATCTTTTAAGGTCAAAAAGGCATTCTGATGTTTTATATAAAGAATCCCCGGCTATTTTGGAATCAGGATAATTTTGCGTTACCTTCTTAAAGGATTCCAGCGCAGCTTCAAATAAATTCTGCTTATAAAAACACCAACCCTGCGAATAATAAGCGCTGGCTATATAATCGGAATTGGGGTATTGTTCTATTAATTTCTGATAAAATTTAATTGCTTCAGGATATTGCCCTGCCTCATAACTTGCCTCGCCTGCCCAATACAGCTGTGATGGCTCGTCTGCATTTAGCTGTCCGGATTTAACCTCATTTTCCGCCTGGGCGCCAAACGCAAGCAAATGCGTAATTATAATAATTATAAACAGGGATTTTATTTTCACGATGTTTGTTAGTATAACATATAGTAATAGCTAATGCAATTGATAATTCTACCCCCACACCAATTTTTTTATAAGGCTTAACAGGAAATTATACGTTATTTCTAAAATATAAACCATGACCATTGTTATAAATTGGTTAAAATTGGTGTGGGGGTAGAATCTTCTTGAGGTAGCGTCCGGTATAGGATTTTTTGTTTTCTGCAAGCTGTTCAGGCGAACCGCAGCCGACAATTTCGCCTCCTTTATCGCCGCCTTCAGGCCCAAGGTCTATGATATAATCAGCGCATTTAAGTACATCGAGATTGTGCTCTATAACCAGGACAGAGTTACCCTGTTCTACCAGGGCATTTAACACAGAAAGCAGTTTATGCACGTCATCAAAATGCAGTCCCGTTGTAGGCTCATCCAGTATATAAAGCGTATTTCCTGTGGCGGTTTTGCTAAGATACGCTGAAAGTTTAATTCTCTGGGCCTCTCCTCCTGAAAGCGTAGTAGCTGGCTGGCCTAATTCTATGTACCCCAGGCCTACGTCCAGTAAAGTTTTCAGTTTGGACCTGATCCTGGGTATGTTGCTGAATAATTCATACGCCTCTTCTGTCGTCATCTCAAGCACATCAGCGATGCTTTTGCCTTTATATTTTATTTCAAGCGTCTGCTCATTAAACCTCCTGCCCTTACAGACCTGGCATACGATATAAACATCCGGCAGAAAATGCATTTCAATCCTCTTTACACCGTCGCCTTCACATGCTTCGCATCTTCCGCCTTTTACATTAAAACTAAAGCGCCCGGGGCCAAACCCTAGCATTTTCGCTTCCGGAACCTGGCTGAAAATGTCCCTTATGTGGCTAAATATACCGGTATAGGTTGCGGGATTGGAGCGGGGCGTCCTGCCTATTGGAGATTGATCCACGACAATTACCCTGTCAATATTTTCAGTGCCTGTTATTTTTTCATGCTTGCCGGGAATATAGGCTGAGCGGTAAAATTTACGCGCGAGGGCCTTATATAAAATTTCATCTATTAATGTTGATTTCCCGGAACCTGAAATACCGCTTACGCATACAAAAACACCAAGCGGTATTTCCACGTCTATATCTTTTAAATTGTGCTCTTTCGCACCTTTTATTATTAGGGCCTTTCTGCCTTTATACTGCCTTCTTTTTTCCGGCACAGAAATTGACAACTCTTTGTTCAGATATTTTGCTGTAAGCGAATTTTTGCTTTTATATAATTTATCCAACGGCCCTTCGTAAATGACTTTGCCGCCGTTTTTGCCGGCGCCGGGTCCGAGGTCTATTATATAATCCGCGTTTCTTATGGTAGCCTCGTCATGTTCAACGACAACAAGGGTATTGCCCAGGTCTCTTAACGCATGCAAAGTTGATAAAAGCTTAAAATTATCCCTCTGATGCAGGCCTATGCTTGGCTCGTCCAGAACATAGGTCACGCCTACAAGGCCTGCCCCTATTTGTGTCGCAAGCCTTATACGCTGCGCCTCGCCGCCTGACAAAGATGAGCTGACGCGGTCGAGGGTAAGATAATTCAATCCCACGTTTATTAAAAATTTTAACCTGGTAGTTATTTCTTTTAATGCCTGAGTTGCTATCTGGGCATGCTCTTCGCCAAGTTTAAGACTATTCACAAATTTAACAGCCTCTTCCACGCTTAAGGCCGTTACCTGCGCTATATTTTTCTCATTTATCCTGACTGCCAGCGCTTCATCTTTTAAGCGGCTGCCTTTGCATTTTGCGCAGGGCCGCATTGACATATAATTATGAATGAAGTTTTTCATATATTCGCTTTCAGTCTGCTTAAACCTGCGCTCCAGATTTGGTATGACGCCCTCGAAATGTTGATCTGAATGATCGCCTGCTCCGTAAAGCACCGCTTCTTGTATTTTTTTGGGTAATTTATTAAAAGAGGTATCCAGGTCAAAATCATGCTCGCTGCATAAGTCTTTCAGAAGCCTGTTATAGTATAAAAGCAGGCTTTTGCCGCCTTTGCGCCAGGGTTCAATAGCGCCCTCGTTTAAAGATTTTGTTTTATCAGGTATTACAAGGTCAGGGTCTATGTTCACTTTATGCCCCAGGCCGTCACAGGCAGGGCATGCGCCATACGGCGAATTAAAGGAAAACATCCTGGGTTCTAATGCGCCGTAACTTATACCGCACTGCGGACAGCTGTTCTGCGAGCTGAACAAAGTCTCGGCCTTTGCCTGTTGTTCTGCCACGATAACAAGGCCGTTTGCAGCCCTTAAGGCAGTCTCAACCGAATCTGCGACGCGTTGTTTTATATGTCTTTTTATAATTAACCTGTCTACAATAATTTCTACATTGTGTTTTTTCTTTTTATCCAGGGTTATTTTCTGCGTAATGTCGTATATAACTTTATCTATCCTGACCCGCACAAATCCATCTTTTTTTATCTGGTCAAACATCTGGATATACTCGCCTTTTCGGCCCTGTACCATTGGGGCAAGTATCATCACAGGCTTGTTTTCGTATTTCAGGATTATCTGCTCGATTATCTGCTGGGGGCTCTGGCTTGATATTTTGTTACCGCATTTGTAGCAGTAAATTTCTCCTATGCGCGCGAACAGAAGCCTTAGGTAATCATAAATCTCCGTAGTAGTTCCCACTGTTGAGCGCGGGTTGCCGCTTGCAGTGCGTTGTTGTATAGAAATTGTAGGAGACAGCCCTTCAATGTGGTCAACGTCAGGCTTTTGCATCTGCTGCAAAAATTGCCGCGCGTATGCAGAAAGGCTCTCCACGAATTTACGCTGGCCTTCTGCGTATATGGTATCAAACGCAAGAGACGATTTCCCCGAACCTGAAAGCCCTGTTATTACCGTGAGCTTGTTTCTAGGTATTTTTACGTCTATAGACTGAAGATTGTGTTCTCTCGCGCCTTTTATGTGTATGTATTCGTTCACCCCGCCCTTCTTTCTTCTCCCCTACCCTTATAAGGAAGGGCGGGGTTCATGATTGGAAAAAATAAGGACAGACACCAAAAATTGTGTCTGTCCCCATTTTCAATAAATTAATAGCTTATCTTTTTTTCTTTTTCTTTCTGCCTCCGCGCGCCATCTTTGCCATGGAGACGTCACCCTTCTTATCAACGAAATAGAGGTAACCTTTCTGTCTCTTTACGCCTGCTTTCACGACTACTTTCGGCGATCCGCCTTTTTTCTTGCCGCGCGCCATTTTCGCCATGGAGACATTGCCTTTTTTATCAATATAATACAGGTAGCCTTTCTGCCTCTTTATGCCGCATTTACAAACTTTTGTTGCCATTTAGTTTTCACCTCCTTCGTATTTGTAATTATTCTAACCTATTTTCCCGACGAGCGCAAGATAAATTTTATATTATGTGCCGATTTTTATCGAAGAGAATATCTGCTTTAATGTGGCTATGGCAGAAAGTATTGCCAGATAGCTTGTCTTGGGATTGTCGGGGCAGGGGACATTTTCCGTTATGGTGGTCAATTTCCCGAAATCGCCTTCAAGCTGCACCTGGTGGGTATTGGCTTTGGAATCAGGGCATGCCATTATCACAACGCGCACTTTTTCAGCGCCGATGCTTGCCAGGCTTAAAACCGCTGAAACATTTATGTTCGCGGGAAAACCTTTTATGGCTTCTTTCGCTGTGCCTTCAAACAATACCTTTTCCTGTTTTATGGTATCGAGGTCTATCTTATTCTCAATTACGTAAGGCGCGCCCTTAAACCCCTGGGGCGGTTTCCTGGTTATAAGCTTAGCGCTTTTAATATTTGTCTGGCCCGCTGCTTTTACTGTGTCTATCCCGCCTATAGCGCCGCTGGGGATATACACCCTGATGTTTCCTTTTTTCGCTTCTTCCAGCAGGTTTTCATTGCCTAATAATCCGCCCACACTCATTATCATAATGTCTTTTTTCGCGGCAATTGATGCCTTTAGGGCTTGAGCGCTTACGGAAGCTGACGCAGCCTCTATTACAAGGCTGCTTTCATTAATCAGTTCTTGTATATCGGCTGTTTTTGGTTTTGATTTAATCTCCGCTGATAACTTTTTTGCCTTATTAATATCTGTATCGCAAAGCACAGAAACAACTGCCTCTTTATCCAGGCTTTCATCTATAAATTTCGCAAGCCTTGAGCCTATGGTTCCACAGCCTATAATGCCTACTTTTAATTTCATTGTTTTGCGCTCGGTTTGTTTTTCTCATCCACTAAAATTATTTTCTCTTTTAAGCTTGCGGCTTCTTTCGCGTCGACCATGCAATAAGAAATAATTATAACTTTATCTCCCACCTGCGCGTGCCTGGCTGCCGCTCCGTTCATGCAAATAACCCCTGAATCTGCCGCGCCCTCTAAAACATACGTTTCTATGCGGCTCCCGTTGTTTAAATTTACGATATGCACCTTTTCGCCGGCTAATATATCCGCTTTTTTAAGCAGGGCAGAATCAATTGTTATACTGCCGCTATACTTTAAGTTACTCTCTGTCACGGTTGCGTTGTGTATTTTTGATTTCATCATTATCCTAAACATTTTTATACCTCCAAAATAATGTTATCTATAAGCCTTGTTTTCCCAAACCAGACCGCCAGGGCTATTAAGACCCTGCCTTTTATTGTTTTTACGGGCTTTAAATCCTTAGCGTCAATAATAGACACATAATCTATCTTCGCGGTTTTTACAGACTTTATCATGCGCCTGACAGCGTTGATTATTCTTTCAGAAGATTTTACGCCGTTATTAATAAGGCGTTTTGCCTCAAGCAATGATTTATATAAAATAGCCGCTTCTTCTCTTTCTTCTTTTTTAAGATATGCATTGCGCGAACTCATGGCTAGGCCGTCCTTTTCTCTTACGGTAGGCTCTACTTTTATTTTCACATTCGTGTTAAGGTCTTCTGCCATTTTCTTTATTATTATTGACTGCTGCGCGTCTTTCTGGCCGAAATAGGCAATGTCAGGGTCAACTAAATTAAATAATTTCGTAACTACGGTTGAGACACCTTTAAAATGACCTGGCCTTGACCTGCCGCATAATACATCGCCCAAATTTTTAACTTCTACATAAGATTGAAAGCCTTCAGGATACATGGCCTGGGCAGAAGGCGCGAATACAATATCTGCTCCTGCCTTTCGCAGCATGCGCAGGTCTTTTTTTAAGTCTTTTGGGTATCTGCTCAAATCTTCCCTGGGCCCAAACTGTGTCGGGTTAACAAAGATACTAACCGCTACAAAATCCGAGTCTTTTACAGCTTTTCTAACCAAAGAAATGTGCCCCTGGTGAAGATAGCCCATGGTCGGCACAAAACCTATTGTTTTGCCTTTAGCCTTTGCGTTTTTTATATTTTGTCTTAAGGCATTTAAGCTTTTTACGAGTCGCATTTTTCCAGCAGTTCCTTAAGCGGATTTACGACAAACTCTCTTTCGTGCATTCGTGGGTGCGGTATTTTTAAACGCGGCGTATTTATACGCATCTTACCGAAAGTCAGTATGTCCAGGTCTATTACGCGCGGGCCGTTTACCACACCTTTAACCCTTCCCAGCTCTTTTTCTATTTTTTTAAGCTGCGAAAGTAATTTAAACGGCATAAGGCTTGTTTTAATTTCTATAACGCCGTTTAAAAACTTATTTTGAGGCGGTCCGCCTTGCGGTAGGGTTTCTATTATCTTTGAAGTCTTTGTTATTTTTACGCCTGCTATATGTTTTAATTTAGCTATGGCCTTGTTTATGTTTCTGCGCCTGTTCCCCAGGTTAGAACCTATGCCTAAGTAAACCGTGGTCAGCATATTAAACTTTATTTATTTCCCATGCAATCTTTTTATCCTGTCCACTGCTTCTTTTAAACGGTCCTCTGATACGGTAAGCGTCATGCGGATATATCCTTCGCCATTATGGCCGAAGCCTGTCCCTGGCGTGGTTACTATATCGCATTTCTCAAGCAAAAGCCTGGAAAATTCCGCGGATGTGCGGCCAGGCGGAACCGGTATCCAGACATAAAAGGTTGCTTTCGGTTTTGGGACATTCCACCCCAGAGAATTCAAACCATCCACTAAAACATCTCTTCTTTTTTTATAGAGTTGATTCATCTGGCTTAAATGGCTTTCATCTGTCTTTAATGCCACTATGCCTGCAAACTGCACTGCCTGAAAAATACCGGAATCTATGTTTGATTTTACTTCTGCCAATGCCCTTATTACATCTTTATTGCCTGTGGCAAAGCCTAAGCGCCATCCTGTCATGTTATAAGTCTTGGATAGCGAATGGAATTCCACTCCTACTTCCTTCGCTCCGTCTGCTTCAAGAAAGCTTACGGGCTTATCTCCGTCAAAATAAATTTCTGAATATGCCGCGTCGTGACAGACAATTACGTTATTCTCCGAGGCGAACTCTACGACCTTTTTAAAAAATTCTTTCCCGCAGACAGCTGAAGTGGGGTTGTTCGGATAATTTAAAAACATTATCTTTGCCCTTTTTGCCACCTGATAATCTATTGCGTCAAGGTCAGGTAAAAAATCATTTTTCTCAAGTAAGGGCATGATGTGGCATATCCCGCCTGCGAATATTGTGCCTGATTTATACGGAGGGTAACACGGATCCGGAATCAAGGCCTCATCGCCTGGGTTTAAAAACGCCAACGGTAAGTGCGCGATGCCTTCTTTTGAACCTATCAAAGGCAAAACCTCTGTGTCAGGGTCTAATTTTACGGAAAACCTCATTTTGTACCAGTTAGCTATTTCCCTGCGCAGCTGCGGCATGCCGTAATTTAAAGCATAACGGTGGTTTGATGGGTCCTGCGCAGACTCATATAGGCTTTCAATTATATGTATAGGCGTGGGTGTATCAGGGTCGCCTACACCCAGGTCTATAATATCTCTCCCTTTTAATATAAGTTCTTTTTTTATCCTGTCTATTTCCGCGAAAAGATACGGCGGTAAACTTTTTAACCTCTGTGAAGCTTCTATTTTCATATTTCCTCCAAGACATCCTGCATGCTATAAAGCTTTGGCGATTTGCCTGCAATAAATTTAGCGGCCCTTAAAGCGCCCCTGGCAAACACATCCCTTGAGTGCGCCCTGTGCGTTATCTCTATGCGTTCATTTTCTCCGGCAAAAATAACCGTATGGTCTCCGACAATGTCGCCTGCCCTTACAGAGTGTATAGGCACCCTTTCTTTTTTGCCTTTGCCTTTTGCCTGCGATATCTCATCTGCCAGGCGCTTGGCTGTGCCGCTGGGTGAGTCCTTTTTCTGGTTGTGATGCGCTTCAACTATTTCTATGTCGTAATTTTCTCCTAATTTTTGCACAATACTGCCTACAACGTCAAAAAGCACATTAACTCCTATGCTCATATTTGGCGAAAATAAAATCGGTATGGACGTTGATGCTGATTTTATTATTGCCATTTCTTCATCAGTAAGGCCTGTAGTGCCTATCACAATAGCCTTATGCGCCAGCTTTGCCTGTTTTATGTTATTTATCGTGGATAGGGCTGAGGTAAAATCAACTACCACATCACAAGCATCGATAATATCCTCCAGGCTGTCCGTTATTTCTATGTCCAGTTTGCCCACGCCGCAGACTTCGCCGGCGTCCTTACCCATATCCGGGTGGCTTCTTCTTTCAGTTGCGCCAACTATGCTAAAACTGTCTGATTGCGAAGCCAGGTTTATAATGCGGCGGCTCATCTTGCCGCAGCAGCCTGTCACTATTAATTTAACCATAGCTCACCTCATTTTATTAAGTTATAATCTTTTAGAGCTTTTTTTAATTTCTCTAGATTCGCGTCCGACATAGCACACATCGGAAGCCTTAAATCCGGCTCGATAATGCCCATAAGGCCCATTGCCGTCTTAACAGGGATAGGGTTTGTTTCTATAAACATGGCCTTAACAAGAGGCAATAATTGATAGTGCATCTTTTGGGCATTTTTTATGTTGCCTTTTTCAAATTCAGACACAAGGCTGGCTACGTCCTTTGGCACAATATTTCCTACGACGGAAATTATACCTACACCGCCTATGCTTAGCAGAGGCAGGGTAAGCCCGTCGTCTCCTGAAATCAAATCAAAAGTTTTGGGGCATAGCGCCTTTATGCGCGCCATCTGCTCTAAATTACCCGAAGACTCTTTTACGCCTACGATATTCTTGCAGTCCCTAGCGATTTCCGCCATTGTCTCAGGCTCTATATTTACGCCTGTGCGTGAAGCGATATTATAAAGGATAATCGGGATATCCACGGCCCTTGCTATTGCCTTAAAATGCTCATACAGGCCTTTTTGAGTAGGGCGGTTATAATAAGGTGAAACCTGTAATGACGCATCAGCCCCTACCTTGGCTGCATGCTTGGTAAGCATTATAGCCTCTTCAGTGGAATTGGCGCCGGTGCCTGCGATAACAGGGACTCTCTTTCTAACCTGCTCAACGACAATCTCAATAACCCTGTCATGTTCCTCAAAAGACAAGGTAGGCGATTCGCCTGTCGTGCCGCAGGGCACAATGCCTGAAGTTCCATTCTTAATGTGGAATTCCACCAACTCTCTTAACTTTTTTTCATCTACCTTACTGCCCTTTGCTGTAAATGGCGTAACTAATGCCACCATTGAACCTTTAAACATTTTACCCTCCTAAATGAACAGACGATTTACGGAGCCATTGGTTACGTTTATGCGACGTAAATCGTAGCCCGCAGGCGTCTGTGAATTTATCCCGAAGCGTACGCAGCAGATTTCGTAAGAAATCTGCAAGTGCTTACGCGAGGGACATCATTCCTTCAAACACTACGCACGCCTCGCCTTCTAAGAAGACGTCCGTAACAATATTATTTTTTTTCTTAAAATATACCTTAAGTAAGCCGCCTTTAGTGCTTACGCTTACAGGCGACTGCAACTGTTTTACTATGCCTGATATTACAGCAGAGGCTGTAGCGCCTGTTCCGCAGGCTAAGGTTTCTGCCTCAACTCCTCGTTCGTATGTCCTTATGGCAATTGTGCCTTTTGATTTTATTTTTACAAAATCAACATTTGCGCCTTTTGGTTTAAAAATACTGTGATATCTCAAGGCGCGTCCAAGTTCTTTAACATTAACAGCGTCGAGATTATCAACAAAAACTATCGCGTGAGGCACGCCTGTGTTTATATGATGCACTTTATAGCTTTTTCCACCTATGCTTATATCAATGCCTAATTTAATTGAAGAAGGTTTTAGCATGTTAATCTTAACCTTGTTTGAACTTACCTGCGCTGATAAAATGCCTGCCTTTGTTTCAACGCTCATTAAGCTGGCTGCAATTTTATTTTTATAAGCAAAAAAGCTTAAGCACCTTAGGCCATTGCCGCACATCTCAGCTTCTGAGCCGTCAGGATTAAAAATGCGCATTTTAAAATCGCATTTTGCGGATTTCTCCAAAATTAAAACCCCGTCTCCTCCTATACCGAATCTTCTGTCGCATAGTTTCCTGGCAAGTAATGGCAATTGGTGAAGCGCGAAGCCTGCCTTGCCGGCAGGCAGGCGTGAAGCGCGAAGCGTATTATTAATAACTACAAAGTCATTGCCTGCTGCCTGCATCTTTGTAAATTGCATTAGGCTCACTTCAATATCCCCGGGATAGATTCCCCCCTGATAAGGTCCTGATATGTTTCTCTCCTGCGCACTACATGGAATTTATTGCCTGTAACCATGACTTCCGCTGCGCGTGGGCGGGAATTATAATTGCTGGACATTGTAAATCCGTATGCGCCTGCGCTCATAACAGCCAAAAGGTCCCCTTCGGAAAATCGCGGCAGTTTCCTGTCTTTGGCAATGAAGTCTGCGCTCTCGCATATCGGGCCTACTACATCTGCCTTTATGCTGCGAAGATTTGTGTTCTTCTTTATAGGCAAAATCTCATGATACGCATCGTAAAGAGCCGGCCTTATAAGGTCATTCATCCCAGCGTCTACAATAACGAACCTTTTTCTATGCGCTTCTTTGACATATAAAACTTTTGTTACAAGAATACCGCTGTTGCCGGAAATAAACCTTCCGGGCTCGATTATAATCCTGGCCTTCAAGCTCTTTAATATGGGCAGAATGGCCCTGGCATAATCCTTGGCAGTCTGTGGCTGTTCATTGGAATAAATTATGCCCATGCCTCCGCCTATATTTATATAATCTATGCGCGCGCCGTTTGCCCTTAAGGCTTTTACAAATAGAGACAGCTTGCGCAGCGCGTTTACAAAAGGCGCTTGTTGGATTATCTGCGAGCCTATGTGCATATGCAAGCCTATAATATCCACATGCGGAAAGGCATTTCTTTTGGCGAATATTTCGGCTGCTGTATTAAAATTCAGGCCGAATTTATTCTCGCTTATACCTGTTGTTATAAAGTGGTGGGTATGTGCCTTAACATCAGGGTTAATACGCAGCGATACCCTCGCTCGCCTGTGGCGCATCTTGCATATCTTTTCAATGAGCACAAGCTCCGGAATTGACTCTATGTTAAAAAACAGTATATTCTTTCGTATGGCAGTATCTATCTCCATGGCTGTTTTTCCGACGCTGGCATAAACTATCTTTCTCGGGTCAGCGCCGGCCTTTAAAGCCTTAAATAGTTCTCCGCCTGAAACTATATCCAGGCCAGCGCCTTCCTTTACAAGGCTGCGGCATACTGCAAGATTTGAATTTGACTTCATCGAAAAACATATAAGCGGCTTCACAGGCGCAAGCGCGGCCCTTAGCTTTCTATAATGGTCAATCAATGTGCCGTGGCTGTAAAGATAAAAAGGCGTGCCTGTTTTGCGCGCGATGTCTTCTATCTTTACGTTCTCGCAGTATAAATTATTGTTTCTATAATTAAACTTATGCATATTACCTTTTTATCGACTTTTTGGACTTTACCGAAACTTCCGGGTCAAATAATTTATTTACCTTCGCCTTGATAAACTTATTGGAAAACTCCTTTAATAAACTTTCAGGCATATCTTTTATATCCATGGAATTATCTATAGAATATTTGATAAGTTTTCCCACTATTGTATGCGCTTCTGTAAAGGCAATTCCTTTATCGACCAGATAATAAACCAAATCTGTCGCGTATAAAGATTCGTCTTCTAAATGTTCCTTTATTTTTTCTTTATTAAACTTAAGCGTTTCCATTAAGCCTGTTATAACCTTTAGCTCATCTGAAACTATCTCAAATGAATTAAACAAAGGCTCTTTATCCAATTGCATATCCCTATTATAGGTTAGGGGCAAGCCTTTCATCATTGTAAGCACGCTTACGAGGTTGCCGTATATTCTGCCTGCATATCCTCTTATCAGCTCCAATACATCGGGATTTTTCTTCTGCGGCATAAGCGAGCTTCCTGTGCAAAATGCCTCGTCTATTTCAATAAAATCAAATTCCTTCGTTGACCATATAATCAAATCCTCTGCCAATCTTGAAAGATGCATTGCGACAATGGATAATGCAGAGATAATCTCAATTACAAAATCCCTGTCACTTACAGTATCAAGCGAATTTGTCACTGCGCTTATTTTAAACTCGCCTTTTTTAAGGTTATAGGCAGATGCATCTACAGGCGTACCTGCCAAAGCGCCTGCGCCCATAGCAAGTTTTATGTTTGCTAAAATATATTCCAGTCTGTTTTTGTCCTTTTTAAGCATTTCAGCATAAGCAGAAAGATAATCCTTTAAATAAACAGGCTGGGCATGCTGCATGTGCGTAAAGCCGGGCACAATAATTGTTTTGTTTTTATTCGCAAGGCCCGATATTGCGCTTACTAAACCTGAAATATCATTTTGCAGGCCTAAAATAGTTTCCTTGCAATACAACTTAGTTGAAAATGCGACCTGGTCATTTCTGCTTCTTGCAGTATGCAGTTTTAAGGCTAGGCTGCCGACTTTTTTATGCAGCATATTCTGTATCTGCGTATGTATGTCTTCGCAGGATAAATCAACTTTAAACTTATTCTTTTTGATATCATCGCAAATAGAATTTAATTCCTTAATAAGCCTGTTTGCTTCGCTGGCATTTAAATAGCCTGCCTTTTTAAGCACAGAAACATGCACAATAGAACCTATTGCATCATAAAGCGCAAGTTTGTAATCATACTGCACTGATTTTGTAAATTTCTCAACCAATGGGTCTGTCTTTTTACTGAATCTTCCGCCCCATAATTTCTTATTTTTCATAATAACATCCTTACTTTTTATACGGCATTGCCCAGACTTTTATGAATCCCTCTGCGATTTTCTTGTCAAATTTGTCTTTTTTGGAATATGTGGCAAGTTCTTCGTTGTAAAGCGAATACTCGGAGGTTCTCGCAGCCACGCTGCAGGAGCCTTTGTAAAGCTTGAGTTTTACCTCGCCTGTTACATGAGCTTGAGTTGACTGTATAAAGCTATCCAGAGATTTCTTTAACGGCGTATGCCAAAGGCCGTAATATATAAGCTCTGAATATTTTTGTTCAACAAGCTTTTTATAATGCAGAAGCTCCCTGTCAAGAACAAGAGCTTCAAGTTCTCTATGCGCGGTATGCAGAATGCAGGCAGCCGGCGCCTCATAAATCTCTCTTGATTTTATGCCAACAAGCCTGTTTTCCACCATATCGGACCTTCCCACTCCGTGAAGCCCGCCTATATCATTAAGTTTTTTCAAAAGCTCAATTTCAGAATATCTTTTTTTATTTAAAGTAACAGGCTCGCCCTTTTCAAAACCTATTGTCACATAAACTGGCTTGGATGGCGCGTCTTTAGGCGATTTTGTAATTTGATAAGCGTCTTCCGGCGGTTCTTTGGACGGATCCTCCAATACACCGCACTCAATACTTACACCCCAGAGGTTCACATCAAGGCTGTACGGGCTTTTCTTTGTAGCCTCAACAGGGATATTGTGCGTTTTTGCATATCTTATTTCAGATTCCCTTGAAGGAAAATCCCATTCTCTTACAGGCGCTATTATCTCTAAATCTTTCGCGAGCGCCATTGTAGAGACCTCTATCCTTACCTGGTCATTGCCTTTACCTGTGCATCCGTGCGCCACAAATTTGGCTTTTTCCTTTTTCGCGATATCAACAAGCTTTTCAGCTATTAAAGGCCTGGACAATGCTGTCGCAAGGAAATATTTATCTTCATAAACCGCGTTTGCCTTAAGCGCAGGATAAATATAATCCCTTACAAATTCTTTTCTGGCGTCTATAATATAAACTTTTGCAGCGCCGATTTTCTTTGCCTTGGCCTTTGCCGCGGATAAATTCGCAACCTGGCCTACGTCAACAAGGCATGCGATTACACTAAAGTCTCTTTCGCTAAGCCATCTTATTGCTACCGAGGTATCAAGGCCTCCTGAATACGCTAATACTATTTTTTTCACCCCGCCCTTCCTTTCTCTACCAAAATTATATCTATTATATATCTGTCTTCCTGCCCCCTACCTTCCTAATCTATAAGAATATACTAGGAAGGGCGGGGTTCATTTGAAAACTTCTATTGCAATAATTTCAGCAACAGCGCTTTTTGCGCATGCAGCCTGTTCTCAGCCTGGTCAAATACTATTGAATGCTCACCATCAATAACTTCATCTGTGATTTCCTCACCCCTGTGCGCAGGAAGACAGTGCATTATCAGGTAATTTGGCTTTGCGTCTTGCAATAATTTGGAATTTATCTGAAAATCCGTAAAGTCTTTCAGCCTTTTTTCTTTTTCTGCCTCCTGGCCCATAGATGTCCAGACATCTGTATAAACTACATCTGCGCCCTGAATGCATTTTTTTATTGTCTCTGCCTGCTCTACTGTTGCCTTTGTGCCCTGGGCTTGCTGCTTCGCCATATATAGCATATTACTGTCAGGTTCGTAGCCTTTTGGCGTAATAAAAGATATGTTTATGCCTGATTTTGCGCAGCAAAGAAGCAAAGAATGCAGGACATTGTTTCCGTCGCCTATAAAAGCAACTTTCACGTTTTTTGTCCTTTTAATTTTTTCCTTTATGGTAAAAACATCTGCCAGCGCCTGGCACGGATGCGATAAATTGCTAAGTCCGTTTATTACCGGTATAGTTGCGTTTTTAGCAAGGTCTATTATATCTTTGTGCGAATATGTCCTTGCCACTATGACGTCCAAGTATCTTGACAAGGTTTTAGCGATATCTTTTGTCGCCTCTCTTGCGCCAAGCTTTATATCCTCAGAGCTTAGGTATATGGAATATCCGCCAAGCTGATGCATGCCAACCTCAAAAGAAACCCTTGTCCTGCTGGATGGCTTCATAAATATAAGGCCCAGGGTTTTGCCCTTTAATTTATCGGAATATTTTTTCGGGTCTTCCTTAACCTTTGAGGTCAAGCCAAACAGGCCCTTCAGCTCCTTGTTTGTCAGGTCCGCTATATTAATAAAATCCTTTTTCATAGGACACCTTCTTTGTTATTCCTTAACGCTTTCCAGCACTTTATCCAAAATTTTTACTGCTGTATCTATTTCCTTTTTATTGACTGTAACTGCAGGCACCATTCTTAATATATTGCCCTGCGTGCAATTTATAAGAAGCCCTTGTTTAAGGCAGCTAAGCGCGATATCATCACCAGGAACAGTCAGCTCCACTCCTATCATAACACCTATCTGCTTTATCTGTTTTATTACAGAGTATTTTCGCTTAAGGCTTTTTAGCTTTGCGCTGAAATATTTTGCCATTTTATTCGTATTAGCAAGAAGCTTTTCCTTTTTTATGGCTTTAAACACCCCTAAAGCAGCTGCGCACGCTATAGGGCTGCCGCCGAATGTAGATGCATGCATGCCTGGTTTTAAAACCCCGGCAAATTTTTCCCTTACAACAGCTGCGCCTATAGGAAGGCCGCCGCCTAATGATTTCGCGAGGGTCATCACATCAGGAATTATTCCATAATGCTGGAACGCGAACATCTTACCTGTCCTTGCTATGCCTGTCTGCACCTCATCCACCATCAAAAGCATATCCTTTTCATCGCAAATCTTCCTTAGCTGGCTTATATATTCCTGCGACGCTATGTTTATTCCGCCTTCACCCTGAACAAGCTCAAGCATTATAGCTATTGTCTTATCTGAAATTGCGTTCTTTAGCGCGTCTATATCATTAAACTTAATATGCTTAAAGCCTTCAAGCATTGGTTCAAAACCTTTTTTCACTTTATCCTGGCCTGTGGCTGCTATTGTTGCCATGGTCCTTCCGTGGAAGGATTTCTCCATTGTAATTATTTCGCCTCTTTTTCCCTGTCCATATGCCCTTGCCAGTTTTATGGCAGCTTCGTTTGCCTCAGCTCCGCTGTTTGCAAAAAACACCTTGCCTTCAAACGACAATTTGCACAGCGTCTCGGCAAGCTCAGCCTGCTCAACGCTATAATAATTATTTGAAACATGCAGGATTTTATCCGCCTGTTTTTTTATTGCTGCAACAACTTCTTTATGGCAGTGGCCCAAGCCGCTTACCGCCCATCCCGGGAAAAAATCCAGGTATTTTTTGCCTTCTATATCCTGCACCCATGAGCCTTTTGCCTTATACATGACCAGAGGTACTACGGATTTTTTGTAAGTATTAAGCACATATTTGTCGTATAACTTTGTTATTTTTTCAGTCTTTGTCATAGCACAATCTCCGTTCCTATTCCTTTCTCTGTAAGCACTTCTATTAAAAGTGAATGTTTTATTTTTCCTGTTATAATGTGCACTTTTTTTACTCCGCCGAACAGCGCTTTCAGGCTTGCGCGCGCCTTTGGTATCATACCTGAAGCTATAATGCCTGAGCTTATAAGCTCTTCAATTTCCTTTTCTGTCACTGCGGGTATAAGGCTTTTATCATCAAGGTGGTTTTTCATTATGCCTTTTACATTTGTAAGCAGAAAAAGCTTTTCTGCCTTTAATGCAATCGCTATTTCTGCGGCAGCGAAATCAGCGTTTATGTTATAAAGCTTGTCATCGCTGCCTACGCCTACAGGAGAAACCACAGGTATTGCGCCTTTATCCAGAAGCGCCTCTATTGTTTTTGTGTCGATCGAATCCACATCGCCTGTAAAATCATTTTGCAGGGTTTTGTTTCTCCCTTTTGCCTTTATAACTCCATGCTCCCTGCTGATTATTGGATTTGCCTTTGAGCCAAAGCTTTTTATCTTTTTTACTATATCTGAATTTACATCTGCGAGCGCCTCATCCACTATATTTGCGGTTTCCTCGTCAGTTACTCTCAAACCTCCGACAAATTCTATTCTTTTGCCTCTTTTCTCCATAAGGCGCGATATCGCGTTACCGCCGCCGTGCACAACCACAACTTTGATGCCCTGCTGATTAAGAAAGGCGATGTCTTCAAGTATTGACACCGATACCTGCTCGTCATCAAGGTTTGAGCCGCCGTATTTTATGACAAATACCCTGCCCTTAAACTCTTTTATATAAGATTCCCCTTTGGCAAGTATGGATTTTTTATCCAGCACTATTTCCATCTTAACTGTATTCCGCGTTTAGCCTGACATATTCAGGGGTAAGGTCTGTTGTAAACACTTTCTGCCAGGCCTTGCCTGAATTTAAATTGCATTTTATTTTTATGTAGTCCTTCTTAAAAATATTTCTTATGCCTTTCGTTTCGCAGGCAGCGCCGTTTTTCACTACCTGTTTTCCCTGCAAATATATATCCAGCTTTTCCTGTTTAAGCTTATTATCAGAGGCGCCGCAGGCAGAGGCTATTCTGCCTATGTTAGGGTCCTCGCCGTAAATTGCGGTTTTAACAAGGCTTGAATTCGCGACTCCGAAAGCTATTTTTCTTGCCTGCTGCTTTGTCTTTGCACCAACTATATCTATTTCTATAAATTTGCTGGCGCCTTCGCCGTCTTTGACAATCATTTTCGCAAGCTCCAGCGCTACAAACTTTAATACTTCTTTAAATTCTATAAATGCTTTTGTGCCAGGCTTAATCCTTACCCCTGATGCGCCGTTTGCCAGGCATATAAAGGTATCGTTGGTGCTCATGTCACCGTCTACAGTAATGCAGTTGTATGAATTTTCAACTGCTTCCTTTGCCGCAAGGCGCAATGTCTTTTTATCTATTGCCGCGTCAGTTGTAACAACGCATAGAGTGGTTGCCATTTTTGGGGAAATCATGCCGGCGCCTTTTGTAGCAGCGCCTATTTTAAATTTAAGCTTTCCGACTTTAACCTCGCAGGCAACTTCCTTAGGGAAGGTATCTGTTGTCATTATTGCCCTTACCATGGCCTTTGCGCCTTTTACAGATAAGCCTTTTACAAGCTGCGACAGCTTTGATATTATCTTTTTTGTATCAAGACCCTTGCCTATAACTCCTGTTGAGCATGGCAGGACTTCTTCTTTGCTAACGCCAAGTAACGCTGCTGTTTTTTTGCATATTAAATCAGCGTCTTGTATGCCTTTTTTACCTGTAAGGCAGTTTGCGCATCCGGAATTTATAATAACTGCCCGATGATATGGCTTTTTTACCCTGGGTATGCATATTAACACAGGCGCTGCCTTTACTTTATTTGTAGTAAAAAACGCAGCGCACACTGCCTTTTTACTGGAATACAAAAGCCCTAAATCCAGGCCATTTTTCTTTATGCCTGAAGCAACGCCAAAAGCCATAAATCCTTTAGGCGTTGTTATTGAACCTTTTATTGTTTTCACCCCGCTCTTTCTGCTACTTAAGAAGTTCTTGGGTTTAGAAGGGGCGGAGTTCATAAAAGTCCCAGTGTCTCCTCAAAGCCGCACATAATATTCATGTTCTGCACTGCCTGTCCAGCAGCACCCTTTATCAGGTTATCTATGCAGCTTGTTATTATAATCTTGTCAGCGCTGGCAGTTATTCCAATGTCGCAGAAATTGGTATTAAAAATATCCTTTGCCTGCGGGAATTTGCCCTCGTCATATACCCTTACAAATGTCTCATTTTTATAAAAATCCTTATACAGCTTCACAAGGTCTTTCGGTGACTGCGTTTTGTTTGTCTTTACATAAATAGTCTCAAATATACCTCTTTTAATAGGCGCTACATGGGGCACAAAAAGCACGTTTATGTCCTTTTTCGCAAGGTCGCCCAAAAGCTGATTTATCTCAGGGGCGTGCTGGTGCACTCCTATTTTATACGCCCATATATTTTCAGACAGTTCCGCAAAATGAAAGGCCAGGGCAGCCTTTCTGCCTGCGCCTGTTACTCCTGTCTTTGCGTCTATTATTATATCTGTTATGTCTTTGGGCATTTTAAGCATCAAAGGCGCAAGAGAAAGTATCGCGGCTGTGGGAAAACAGCCAGGGTTTGCCAGCAATTTTGTGTTCTTTATCTTGTCCCTGAAAAGTTCCGGCAAGCCG
>Ga0082335_1001965_pt1 | contig 40463 bp, 41 predicted proteins | sample Subgrocontami58m_FD_72375 | JGI IMG/M metagenome (GOLD analysis project Ga0082335, IMG submission 72375) | Subsurface groundwater microbial communities from S. Glens Falls, New York, USA - GMW37 contaminated, 5.8 m (SPADES assembly) (version 2) ...
GGGCTTCGCTGTCGACCGGGCTCTCGACGACAAACAGCGCTGTGACGTCGCTGTCGACCTCCGCGTCGAGCGGCGTCGCCTCGCTATCGACCGGCCTATCGACGACGAACAGCACTGTGGCGTCGCTGTCGACCTCCGCGTCGAGCGGCGTCGCCTCGCTATCGACCGGCCTATCGACGACGAACAGCACTGTGGCGTCGCTGTCGACCTCCGCCTCGAGCGGCGTCGCTTCGCTGTCGACCGGCCTATCGACGACGAACAGCACTGTGGCGTCGCTGTCGACCTCCGCCTCGAGCGGCGTCGCTTCGCTGTCGACGGGCGTCAGCACGGCGCAGTCGGGCATTGCCTCGCTATCGACGGGTCTGTCGTCGACGAACAGCACTGTGACGGCGTTGTCGACCTCTACGTCGACCGGCCTGTCGACGACGAACAGCACTGTGGCGACGCTGTCGACTTCCGCCTCGAGCGGCGTCGCCTCGCTGTCGACGGGCCTGTCGACGACGAACAGCGATGTGGCGACGCTGTCGACGGGTCTGTCAACGACGAACAGCAATGTGGCGTCGCTGTCATCCTCTGCGTCCATGGGTCTGTCGACGACGAACAGCACTATGACGGCGTTGTCGACCTCCGCGTCGACTGGACTCTCGACAACGAACAGCACTGTGGCGACGCTGTCGACCTCCGCGTCGAGCGGCGTCGCCTCGCTGTCGACGGGCCTTTCGGCAACGAACAGCGATCTAGCGACTCTGTCGACTTCCACGTCGACCGGCCTCAGCACAACTCAGAGCGGCGTCGCTTCGCTGTCGACCGGGCTCTCGACGACAAACAGCGCTGTGACGTCGCTGTCGACCTCCGCGTCGAGCGGCGTCGCCTCGCTATCGACCGGCCTATCGACGACGAACAGCAACGTAACGGCGTTGTCGACCTCTGCGTCCACGGGCCTCTCGACGACAAACAGCAATGTGACGTCGTTGTCGACCTCCGCGTCGACTGGACTCTCGACGACGAACAGCACTGTGACGACGCTGTCGACCTCCGCGTCGAGCGGGGTCGCCTCGCTGTCGACCGGACTCTCGACGACGAACAGCAACGTAACGTCGCTGTCGACCTCCGCCTCGAGCGGTGTGGCCTCGCTGTCGACAGGCGTCAGCACGGCGCAGTCGGGCGTCGTCTCGCTCTCGACTGGACTGTCGACGACGAACAGCAACATGGCGACGCTGTCGACCTCAGCCTCGACGGGTCTGTCGACGACGAACAGCAATGTGGCGTCGTTATCGACCTCCGCATCGAGCGGCGTCGCCTCGCTGTCGACCTCCGCCTCGAGCGGCGTGGCTTCGCTGTCGACGGGCGTCAGCACGGCGCAGTCGGGCGTCGCCTCGCTATCGACGGGCCTCTCGACGACGAACAGCACTGTGACGGCGTTGTCGACATCCGCCTCGAGCGGCGTCGCCTCGCTGTCGACTGGCGTCAGCACGGCGCAGTCGGGGGTCACCTCGCTGTCGACGGGTCTGTCGACGACGAACAGCGATGTGGCGACGCTGTCGACTTCCGCATCGAGCGGGGTCGCCTCCCTGTCGACAGGCGTCAGCACGGCGCAGTCGGGCGTGGCCTCGCTGTCGACGGGCCTCTCGACGACGAACAGCAGCGTCTCCTCGCTGAGCACCACGGTGTCGTCGCTGGCGAGCGGGACAATCGGTCCGGTGGTCATGGGTAATTCCGGGACGCAAGTGCAATCGACGGCGACAGGAACGGGTGCGGTCGGAGGCGGCGACGGGTCGGAGGCGAACGGCGCGGGCGCGGTGGCGGTCGGGCTGAACCAGATAGCCAACGGCAATGGTGCTGTCGCGATGGGGGATCCGAACTCGGCGACGGGCACGGGCGCGGTGGCGATCGGCGCGAACAACATTGCTAACGGCGATGGCGCGCTGGCGACCGGCAACGGCAACTTCGCCAGCGGGCAGGGCGCGATCGCGGCCGGTAACAATAGCGTGGCGAAGGGCGCCAGCGCCATCGCCATGGGCGACACGGCCAGCGCCTCGGCGGACAATGCTATTGCATTCGGCGCTGGCGCGAGCGCAACCGGTGCGAATTCTGTCGCGATTGGTTCGGGAAGCATAGCGTCGCAGGCGGACACGGTATCGGTTGGCGCGGTCGGCGCCGAGCGCATGATCGTGAATGTCGCCGCGGGCTCGCTCGTCGCGGGCTCGACCAACGCGGTCAACGGCGGCCAGATGAACGCGCTGGGAACGAGCGTGGCGGCGGGACTCGGCGGGGGCGCGGCGTTTAATACGCAGACCGGGTCGCTCTCGGCTCCAAACTACAATATCCTCGGCACGAGCTACAACAACGCCGGCTCGGCCTTCGCCGCCGTGGATGCGGCGCTGTCGGGCCTCTATTCCGCCACCCTGCAAATCGGGCAGGACTTGAACAAGGTTCGACGCGAGGAGCGTGGCGGCATCGCAGCGGTCGCCGCGATGCCTGCGGCGCCTATGCCTTCGGCGGCCGGCCGGACAAGCTGGGTTGGCAACGTGGCCTGGTTCAAGGATCAGACCGGCATAGGCTTTAGCTTCGCGCATCGCCTGGACGTGAATAGGCCGATCGCGATCACCGGCGCCATCAGCGTGGCGCCTGGGACGTCGAACTTCGTCGGCCGCGGCGGTCTAATGGGAGAGTTCTGATCTCCGAATTCCACGTGCGCGCGGCGTGCTCCGCACGAAAAGCTTTCGGTCTTTCTGAGCGGAGGCGCCAATACCTTTATCGCGAGCGTATTGAGGAAACATGCGGAGAATGGCGCGGGGCGATTATCCGACGGACTCGCGCGCATGGTCTTCATGGAGTTCTTCAATAATTCGCGTGATGACTCCAAAGGTTGATGTTCCCCGGGGGCGTCTCCAATGTCCTTGATTGACGCGTTTGGGGGGAATGGAATGCGGATTGGCCTTTCGGTCTTGACGCGCGCAGGTCAGAGCCTGTGGGAGAACGGCATCGGCCAAAATGTGGCATTTTTGGCCACTCTCTTGAAAAACGCTCCCCTCGTCGAGGGGGTGTATCTACTCGATTGCGGAGACCAGGGCGCGCTCCCAGGGGACGCGCCTGCTGAATTTCGTTCTCTGCCGCTCATTCCGCTCGGCAGCGCTGGAGATGTCGTCGACGTCGCGATCGAAATCGCGGGCGGGCTCGATATCGAGTGGGTGAGACGATTCCGCGCGCGCGGCGGAAAGATTGTGTGCCATATCTGCGGTCAGCCCTATGCGGCGCTCATTGAATTTTCGGTCTTCAATCGTTCGGGATACTGGGGCGATCCGACCCGAGCGGATGAGATTTGGATTCTGCCTAAGGACCGCGCCTTTGCCCCGATGTTGCGGAGCATGCACCGCTGCCCAGTTGAGATCGTGCCTTACCTCTGGGCGCCAAACGTACTTGAGCATTCGATCACGGAGGCGCGCTTAGAGGGACTGGAGTTCGGTTATCGTCCCGGCCCTGGTGGCGTGAAAAGCGGCGCGCGCATCGGAATTTTTGAGCCGAACTTGTCGCCGATCAAGACATGCGTCATCAGTGCGATGATTTGCGATGCGCTCAATCGTGAGGCGAGCCCTGTCGTGGAGAGCGTGAGCCTATATAATGGCGCACACATGCAGGGGCAAACCACCTTTGATTTTTTTCGTAATTCCTTATCGTTACACGATGAGAACAAGATTGCTGTCTATGGGCGGGAATATTTCGTAAGGGCGATGTCTAAATCGTGTAACGTTGTCATCAGTCATCAATTGCAATGCGAACAAAATTATCTGTACCTTGATGCGCTATACGGTGATTATCCACTCGTTCATAATTCTCCACTCTTCGCGCATGTCGGATATTATTTTGAGGATTGCGATATCGCAGAGGGAGTAAAGCAACTGCGGCGCGCTTGCCTAACTCACGATGAGAATCTAGAGCGCTATCGGGCGCGCTCACGAGCCGAGATTGATCGTTTGAGCCCTAATAACCCTAGCAACGCCGCAGCGTACGTTCGTAGACTGATCGCGCTGAAAAGCGAATCTTGAGCGTGGCCCGCGCATCCGATGGGGCCGCCGATTGCGTGGGCGCAGGGGTCCCTCGATACGCCCGGTTTGCATCGCTGGCCGCTTCTATGTTTGTCACGAAATTTACGAAGCGCGACAAGCCATGGCCGCTGCGTATGTTCTCACGTCTTGGCCGCCGCCGTCGCCACTCCTGCGGCGACAAGAACGCCACCACTGGCGCGCTTCGTCCAGACCGCAACATCAGAGCGGGAGAGCAAGGATCGCGCTGCGGAAGCCGCCAGTGCGTAGCCTGCGTCCGTGGCAGCCGCGATTAAGCAGAATGTCACCGTTAACACCGCCGCCTGCAACGCATAACTACCGTTCGCACCGATGAACTGGGGCACGAAGGATACGTAAAAGATGATGGTCTTGGGGTGAAAGACGCCGACGGCGACGTTCCCGAGAAATGCGGTGCGTGGAGAGATTGCGTCGATCTTTAGTTCTGCTGATGTCGCCCGGCTGGTTTTGAAGAATGTGTAGAGGCCGAGAACAATCAGATATAACGCGCCAATCCACTTAAGCGCCGAGAACGCTAGCGTCGAGGCGGCGAGTAGCGCGCCAACGCCGACAAGCGATAACGTCATCGCAATCGCGTTACCCACCGCCATGCCAGCGACGGAGGCCAACGCAGTCTTGCGGCCCGAGCCGAGCGCGTAACCGACGATCGCGGCGACGCCCGGTCCCGGGATCAACCCCATGACGACAGACGCGGCGGCGAAGGCGAACCAAACCGAGAAGGTCATATTTGATTCCAAACAAATGGAAGCTGACATGGCGCGATCTTGAAGAATTCCGTTATCGCAGGCAACAGTCCGACCTGGCGGCATGTCAGGCGGCTGCTCGGCGTCGCCGAGCGCAATTTGCTCCTGCTGCTGGCCGTCACCATCATTTCCGCCGTCAATGTCTGACGACATGAATGAAGGACAAAGTCACGTTTTCCTACGCTCCACTCTGCACGATTGCCGGGCTTGACTCGGCGAATAGTTCCATCATATTGGAAATATGGAAAAGCATGACGCCATAGCCGCCCTTGTCGCGCTCGGTCACGAAACTCGGCTCGATATTTTCCGGCTGCTCATGCAAGCCGGACCTAAGGGGCTTGCCGCGGGGCAAATCGGCGAGCGGCTCGCGCTCCCGCCGGCGACGCTGTCTTTCCACTTGAGCCAGCTCAAGCACGCGGACCTCATTACCTTCCGGCGCGAAAGCCGGTCGCTGATCTACTCGGCGGCTTATCCGGTTATGAACGCGCTGCTCGCTTACATGACCGAGAATTGCTGCCAAGGCGCAACCGCCTCTTGCGAAGCCGCCGCTCCTTCAACTTGCCAGCCAAAGGGAAGCCATGAAACGCCTGCACGTGCACGTATCCGTCGATGACCTTGCGGGGTCCATCCGGTTTTACAGCGCGCTTTTCGGGTCGGAGCCGACCGTCGCTAAATCCGATTACGCGAAATGGATGCTGGATGATCCGCGCGTGAACTTCGCGATATCGTCGCGCGGCGGACAGGCTGGCGTCGATCATCTCGGAATCGAGGTCGAGACGCCCGAAGAGCTGAAAGACGTCTATGGCCGTCTGCAACGGGCCGAACGGCCTGTGCTGGAAGAGGGCGCGACAACCTGCTGCTACGCCAAGTCGGAGAAAGCATGGACGTCCGACCCGCAAGGGCTCTTGTGGGAGTCGTTCCTAACAAGCGGCGAAAGCGCGATTTACGGGGACGACGCGGCGCTTGCGGGATTCCGCGCGAGCGCCGTTAAGGGGGAGTCCTCCCCCTGCTGCGGCGCGAAGCCAGCGCCAGTAATCGAAGCCGCCTGTTGTTCTGGAGCTCAGAATGACTGAGACCGTTTCAGGCGCAAGACACGGCCACAACGCGGAGACCTGAGCGATGACAATCACTATCTATCACAACCCCGACTGTGGCACGTCGCGCAATACGCTGGCGATGATCCGCCAAAGCGGCGAAGAGCCGGTCGTCATCGAATATTTGAAAGACCCGCCGACGCGCGAGCGACTTGTCGAGCTGCTCAAAGCCATGGGCATTTCAGCGCGCGATCTGCTGCGCCAGAAAGGCGCGCCCTTTGAGGCGCTCAGCCTTGGCGATCCAAAGTGGACGGAAGAAGAATTGATCGGCTTCATGCTCGAACATCCGATCCTCATCAACCGTCCGATCGTCGTGACGCCGAAGGGCGCGCGGCTGTGCCGTCCCTCGGAAACCGTGCTCGATATTCTGCCCAATCCCGCCATTGGCGAGTTCACCAAGGAAGATGGCGAAGTCGTCATCGGCAGGGCTGCCCAACCTCAATCCTGAAAGGACGAAAATGACAACCATTCAAGTTTTTGATCCCGCCCTGTGCTGCAGCACCGGCGTCTGCGGCGTCGAGACCGATCAAGCGCTCGTGACCTTTGCCGCCGACGTTGATTGGGCGAAGCAGAACGGCGCGCGCATCGAGCGCTTCAATCTCGCCCAGGAGCCCATGGTCTTTGCTGAAAATGCGAGCGTTAAGGGCTTCCTCGAACGCTCGGGGCAGGAAGCTCTGCCGCTGATCCTCATTGACGGCGAAATCGCGCTCGCTGGGCGCTATCCGAACCGCGAGGAACTTGCGCGCTGGGCGGGCCTCAAAGAGATCGAGGAAGCGAAACCAGGCGCATGTTGTAGCGGCTCCTCCTGCTGCTGAAAGGCCGAAATGAAATTTCTTGAACAGGCTCCGCGTTTCCTCTTCTTCACCGGCAAAGGCGGCGTCGGGAAAACCTCGATCGCCTGCGCGACGGCGATAGAGCTCGCGGAAGCCGGACGCCGCGTGCTGCTCGTCAGCACCGATCCGGCCTCGAATGTCGGGCAGGCGTTCGGGGTCGGCATCGGCGATAAAATCACGGCGATAGCCGCCGCGCCGAACCTGTTCGCGCTGGAAATCGACCCGCAGGCCGCCGCCCAGGCCTATCGCGATCGCATCGTCGGCCCTGTGCGCGGCAAGCTGCCGGAAAGCGTGGTGAGGGGTATCGAAGAGCAGCTTTCCGGAGCCTGCACGACGGAAATCGCCGCCTTCGATGAATTCACTGCGCTGTTGACGGACACGGCCATTACGTCGGCATACGACCATGTCGTCTTCGACACGGCCCCGACCGGTCACACCATCCGCCTGTTGCAGCTCCCTGTCGCTTGGAGCGGCTTCCTTGAGGCGGTGAAAGGCGACGCCTCTTGCCTTGGTCCGCTTGCCGGGTTGGAAAAGCAGCGCGCGCAATATAGCGCCGCGGTCGACGCTTTGGCCGACGGTCAGCGCACCCGCCTGATTCTCGTCGCCCGTGCGCAAAACTCCGCGCTGCGCGAAGCCGCGCGCACGCATGAGGAGCTGGCGGCGATTGGCCTCCATCAGCAATTCCTCGTCGTGAATGGTCTGCTGCCGAAGGAAGAGGCGGCGCTCGATGCTCTCGCCGCAGCCCTTTATGCGCGCGAGCAAGCCGCTTTGGCGGCCACGCCCGACGCCCTTCGCGGCTTGCCTTGCGACTATGTGCCTTTGAAGCCTTTCAATCTGGTCGGGCTCGACGCGTTACGCCAGCTGCTCATTGCGACGCCAGCGCACATCGAAGCGGCGTTCGGCGAACCGGTTGAGCTGCACGCGCCCAGCCTTTCGGAACTTGTGGACGGCGTCGCCGCCGATGGTCATGGCCTCGTCATGCTGATGGGCAAGGGCGGCGTCGGCAAGACGACGCTTGCGGCGGCGGTCGCCGTCGAGCTGGCGCATCGCGGACTGCCCGTTCATCTCACCACTTCCGACCCTGCCGCGCATCTCGCCGAAACGCTGCATGGTTCGCTCGACAATCTCACCGTGAGCCGCATCGACCCGCACGCTGAAACCGAACGCTACCGGCAAGAGGTGCTGAGGACGAAGGGCGCGAAGCTCGACGCGCAGGGGCGCGCCCTGCTCGAAGAGGATTTGCGCTCGCCCTGCACGGAAGAAATCGCCGTCTTTCAAGCGTTCTCGCGCGTCATCCGGGAGGCGGGCGAGAAATTCGTGGTCATGGACACTGCGCCAACCGGCCACACGCTGCTGCTCCTCGACGCGACGGGCGCTTATCATCGCGAGGTCGCGCGGATGCTGGACGCCAAGGGCGCGCATTACACGACGCCGATGATGCAGCTTCAGGACGCGCGCAGAACCAAGGTTTTGCTCGTGACGCTCGCGGAAACGACGCCGGTTTTGGAAGCCGCCAACCTGCAAGCGGATTTGCGCCGTGCGGGCATCGAACCTTGGGCGTGGGTCATCAATAACAGCGTCGCGGCGGCGCGTCCGCGCTCGCCCCTCTTACGCAAGCGCGCCGAGAACGAGCTGGCGGAAATGGAAAAGGTCGCGACAACCCACGCGCGCCGCTACGCCGTCGTGCCGCTGCTCAGGGACGAGCCGGTCGGGGCGCCGCGCCTTCTAGAATTGGCTGGCCATGCGACTGAACCCGCCTGAAACGCTCGTCATCCTGTTCGGCCTGCAAGGAACGAGCGGATCATTGGGCCGGAAAAAGAAAAAGGCGAAGACGTCCGTTTCCGAACGATCCTCGCCCAAGGCCAGCCCTTTGGCCTAATCCGGGTGCGCGACTCTCGGCGTCAATTGGCGCAGGAGACGCTACGCATGTAACGGACGCGACCCCGCTCGTCAGCTTTCGGCGTGATGACGAGCGTGCAATCTTCATCCTCCGCGCCGAAGGCGCGCCCCACTCGGATCGCCGGCCCGCGCGCAAGCGGTCGCATGCCGACGTCGTTCAGGCTCACGGCGGCTTGGACGCCAGTGGCGGTGGATTGAATCTTCGGATCAGACGCTGAAGGCGCGGCTGCGACAGCAGCAACCGCGCAGATGGCGACTGTGAATCCGAGAATAATCCGCGACGTGCGGCTTGCGAAAGGGCTTTCGCGCGAAACGGCCATTTAGGGCTCCCACAGGGTCATAGGGAATTTCCCCAGATCGCTACTCGAACGATGCGAACCTGGACGCTTCCTCTTTTTGCCGGGGAGAAACGCAGCGGCCCGCTAATGGTTCCGCCGCAGTCACGAAATTTACGAAAGTTTAAGATTTAGCCTCAAATCCGCCCTATCGCTCAAGGCGGGCGATGAGGCTCGACGTGTCCCAGCGCCGCCCGCCCATCTTCTCGACCTCGGCGTAGAATTGGTCGACCAGGGCCGCGATCGGCAGCCGCGCGCCATTGCGCCGCGCCTCGGCGAGGCAGATCGACAGGTCCTTGCGCATCCATTCGACCGCGAAACCGAAGTCGAACTCGCCGGCGAGCATTGTTTTCGTGCGATTTTCCATCTGCCACGATTGCGCCGCGCCGTTCTTGAGGAGATCGATGACGTTCTCTGCGTCGAGGCCGGCGGCGCCGGCGAAATGCAGCGCCTCCGCCAGGCTCTGGACGAGGCCGGCGATGGCGATCTGGTTGACCATCTTGGTGAGCTGCCCGGCGCCTGGCGGCCCCATCAGCCGGCACGCCCGCGCGTAGCAGGCGATCACCGGCTCCGCCTTGGCGAAGCGCGACGGATCGCCGCCGCACATGACGGTCAGCGCGCCCTTTTCGGCTCCGGCCTGGCCGCCGGAAATGGGCGCGTCGATGAAGCCGAACCCGCGCTCGGCCGCCGCGGCGTGGAGTTCCCGCGCAACCTCCGCCGAAGCCGTCGTATGGTCGACGAAGATCGCTCCCGCCGACATGCCGGCGAAGGCGCCGCCGTCGCCAATCGTCACCGCGCGCAGATCGTCGTCATTGCCGACGCAGGAAAAGACAAATTCCGCGCCCATCGCCGCTTCGGCCGGAGCCGAAAACCATTCCGCGCCGAGATGCTCGGCGGCGAATTCTTTAGCCTTGGCGGCGGTGCGGTTATAGACTCGCACCTTATGGCCGGCGCGATGAAGATGGCCGGCCATGGGATAACCCATGACGCCAAGCCCGATGAAAGCGAGGGAAGCGGGCTCCATATATCAGCCGCCCGTCATGCTCATGTGGCGCGAGACGGCGGGCGCCGGCGCCGCCCGGGCGATCACAAAATCGTGGCCCTTGGGCTTGCGCAGGATCGCGGTCTCGATCGCTTGGTGCAGCAGCGCGTCGTCGGCGCTTTCGCGCAGCGGCGCGCGAAGGTCCGCCGCATCCTCCTGGCCAAGGCACATATAAAGCGTCCCGGTGCAGGTGACGCGGACGCGATTGCAGCTCTCGCAGAAATTATGGGTGAGCGGCGTGATGAAGCCGATGCGCCCGCCGGTTTCGCGCGACCGCATGTAGCGCGCGGGGCCGCCGGTGCGATAGTCGATCTCGTCGAGCGTGAAGGCTTCGCTCAGCCGATCGCGCACCTCCTGCATCGGGAGATATTGGTCGGCGCGTTCCGGCCCGTCGAGTTCGCCCAGCGGCATCACTTCGATGAACGTCATGTCCATCCCGTTTTCGTGAGCGAAGCGCACGAGCGGGACGAATTCGTCTTCGTTCATGCCTTTCAGCGCCACGGCGTTCAGCTTCACTTTGAGGCCGGCGGCGCGGGCGGCGACGATTCCCGCCAGCACCTGCGCATGTGCGCCGGTGCGGGTCAGGGCTCTGAAGCGGTCAGGGTCGAGCGTGTCGAGAGAGACATTGACGCGCCGCACGCCGCAGTCGGCGAGTTCGGCCGCGAAACGCGCAAGCTGCGAGCCGTTGGTGGTGAGCGTCAGCTCCTCCAGCGCCCCCGTGTCGAGATGGCGCGAGAGGGCGCGAAACAGCTTCATCACGTCGTGGCGCACCAGCGGCTCGCCGCCGGTGATGCGCAGCCTCTTCGTTCCGCGCGCGACAAAGGCGGAGCACAGCCTGTCGAGCTCCTCGAGCGTCAGCAGGTCGCGCCGTGGCAGGAATTGCATATGTTCCGACATGCAGTAGACGCAGCGGAAATCGCATCGATCCGTGACCGAAACGCGCAGATAGGAAATCGTCCGCCCGAAGGGGTCGACAAGCGGCGCCGGCGCGGCGGCCGCGGGGGTCCTGGCGTGGGCGTTCATCCTTACCTCGAACCGGCGGAAATTCGGCGTCCTCCATATATTGCCGGAACGGGGTCCCGTGAAGCCCACCCGTTGGGTCGCCAAGGGCGGGGACCAGGAGCAAGGAGAGGTCTGCCGCGGAATGCGGCCTCTTATCGGGCGGCGCCCCAGCCGAAATCCTTATCGAGCAGCGCGTAGAGCTCTTCATTATAGGGCCGGAAAAACGCGGCCAAATTCGCCCGAACGCCGTCGTCAAGCTTTCCGGGCGGACCCGGGTTTTGCTCCTCGATCATGAGCGGCTCGACTTTGGGAAGGCCGAGAAAGGCGTAAATCTCCTTCGCCGTCGATCGCGGGTCTCGAAAAAATTCCGCCGCATCGACGATGAAAACGCGGTCTCTGCCGAACTGCTCAAAGAGCAGGCGCAGAAACGGCGCGTAGATGCTGTGGCGCAAATAGCCGGCGCGCGCGCCGGAAAACGCGTGCGGCTCCCTGCCGCCGCCGCGTATCATCGCCTTTTCCGCTTCGATCAAGGTTTCGAAATCCGGAAAGCCCTTCCAGTGCGGATCCTGCGTCTTGCGGCTGATGAAACGCTTCTGATCCCAACGCCAGTGCGAAAAGGTGCGCTCCACCGGATCGCGCAGAACGCAGACGATCCGCATGTCTGGAAACATCGACTGCGCCAAAAAAATCCAAAGCGGATTTGGCATCATTGGCGTGCAGTAACCGGTGATCGCGCCGCCGTTTCGCCGTTCCGCCGCCCTTTGCGCCGCGAGCGTCGGAAAATACGCCATCAGCTCGCGCATCGTGTCCGTGAAGGAGATTTCCTTCGACAAGGGCAGTACAACATGCGGATGCTGAAGAATATAAGAGGAGAGGAAAGACGTGCCGGAGCGCACCGCGCCGATCGATGCGAAGGACGGCTCCATGCGTTCGCTGGAGCCGAGGGTCCGCGCCCACACCCGCCATTTTGGTGGATTGAAAAAGTAATAGCGTCGGAAGTGGTGCGCGACTTCCAAGGGCAGATTCCGCCATGCGCCGCCGGCTTCGGTTCGCCGGCGGAAGTCCTGATAAGGACGGTGAAGCGTCTCGAGTCTTTTCGGGTCGACGGCGAGGCCGGAAGAGGTCCCATTCGTCGACATGTCGGGGGCGGAAACAGACATGGGTCATTCTCCAATCGGGCGGACGCCGACCTCAAACGGCGGTCAAGAACGGTTGAACGACTTCGAGGAGCCGATCGGCAATTTGGTCGGGCGATCCATCCAACGTCCGTAAGATCAGTTCAGGCCGCTCTGGCGGCTCGTAGGGCTGATGTATTCCCGTAAAATTCGCGATTTCGCTTGCGAGCGCGCGCCTATAGAGCCCTTTCGGATCGCGCGCGACACAAGCCTGGAGCGGCGTGTCGACGAACACTTCGACGAAATCGCCGGGCGCGAAAAGTCGCCGCACCGCAAGTCGTTCGGCGCGGAACGGCGAAATGAGCGCGCAGATGACAATGAGGCCGGCCTCGGTCATGAGCTTGGCGACCTCGCCGACCCTGCGGATGTTTTCTCTTCGATCGATGCTCGTAAAACCCAGATCTTCGTTCAGCCCGCAGCGCAGCATGTCGCCATCGAGAAGGATCGTGTGTGCGCCGCGCGTCATAAGTTTTCGCTCGACAAGATTGCCGATCGTCGATTTGCCCGCGCCAGACAGTCCGGTAAGCCAAATGACCGCTGGACGCTGGCCCATGATCCTCGACCGCTCGCGTTTCGTTACGGCGATCGACTGCTGTTTCGGATCGGTCAGGTTCGCCGTATCCGTGCGAAGCGCGTCGGTTTGATCTTCGCGACAGGCGGAGTTTGCATCCGGTGATCGGCGATCGTGAGGGAATGGGGTCGAAGTCCGCGACGTCATGCCGACGCTCCGACCAGAGTCGTCTCGATCCGCGACGAGCCCTCGGCGATCCTTTCGCCTCTGGCCCGCGCGAAACTCGCCTCGAGCGTCGCGAACGCATCAGGGCTTCGTCCGCGCGACCGCCAGCAGATGTATCCGTCGGGCCACACGAGCAGGGTGCCTTCACGCGAGACGCCGAGACGCGGCAGAAACAGCCCGTCGGGATCATCTACGTCGAAGCCGAGGCGGCAGACGCCAAGCGGCGCGCCTGAACGACGGGCGACACGTTCCGCCGCCTCGATCCAGTCGCCGCCGTCCCGACCGGCGAAGAGCATGAAATCGCGTCCGATCAGATCATGAGAGGAGATCGTCTCCTCGCCGCGCCGCAGCCAGACATGCGGAAGACGCGTTCCTGGCGCGCCGTCGTCGGCTTCGTCGGCGACAATCGCGTCCGAGCGATACCGATAGCCGATCGCGGTTTCGAGCAGACCGTATTCGTCTTCCCGAATGCGCAGTTCCTGACGATCAGGCAGGAGACGCTCGACGTAATTGGCGAAGGCTCTTGCGATCGCGAGTCGCGCCACGGGCTTGCGCTCAATCTGATAGGTATCGAGCAGCGTGGGAGCGGCATGGCCCTTCACGACAAGCGCCAGCTTCCAAGCTAGGTCCGCGGCGTCCTGGATTGCGGTTTGTCCCCTCAAGCCGCCGACCGGCGGCACGATATGCGCGGAGTCGCCGGCAAGAGGAACGCTGCGCCGGGCGAGGAGCGTCGACGCGGACACACCGGCATAGCCTGCGCCGACAATGAGAACAGGGGCTCGTTCCACGCTCATTGTACATGTCCTTTCAAGCGCAACGGGACGCCAGCCGGCTCCTCGGGCGCGGATCGAAGGTTAAGCCAGATCAAGAAAACGGCGAGGGCTTCGGGCCAGATCAGAGATTGATAGGCGATGTCCGGACGGTTCATGGCGAGTCCAAATAGAATGAACAGCGGCGCGATGAGCCACTGCGCAAGCACATCGACAGAGGTCAGTTCTGCGAATGAGCTCTGCGCGAGCGTCAGTCCTCGGACGATGCTGCCGACGAAGCGGATTGGCAGGGAGAGCGCCAAGCAGGCGACGAATACGGACCACCAAGCTCCATGTTGGCGGTAAAGGGACGCGCCGATCCAATCGCGCCCGAGCAGCAGTATGACTGCGGCGATCAGTGCGATTGGCGCGCCCACCCGCACCACTGGCGCGAGCGCCGGCATCCAGTCGCCGTGAGCTTTCGCCGGAAGCCGGATGGCGATAAAGCGCGTCAGCGTAATCAGCGGACCAATTACGAACAGCATGAAAGTTTGGGCGGCGGCAAATGAGTCGAGACGCTGGCCGTTGGCGCCGTTCTGCCAGGGGAGCGAAAAAAGGGCCAGCGTGAAGAGCATCGCCGCCCGCGGGGAGAGCACGCGCAACGCTTCCCAAAACGTTCCGCTTAGAAAAGTGCGGACGAACGCGATTTCCGGGACGCGTATTCTACGCGCGCCATGCGCTTCCAGCCGACTCCACAGCCAAATCGAAGCGATGGCCGAAACGATGCAGCTCGCGAGAAAACATCCCGCAAAACCAAAGCCGAGGGCCTGCATGAAAAGGACGTTGGCCCCGGCTTTCACGGGAATTTCCGCGAGTTTCCAACTGAGCGCCGAGCCACCGCGTCCGAGGGCGTGCAACAAGAATCCTTGCGTATTCGAAAGAACGCGAAAAGGCGTGCCGGCAACGAGCCAAACGATAGGGGCGCCGATATAGGGAGCGGCTGCGGCGTCGCCCATCAGGGCGTCAAGAAAGATCGGATAGGCGAAGAAGCCGAAAATCGCCGTCGCGACGCCCAGCGCGAGGGAGAGCGCGCAAGTCTTTTCGATTGCCTCGGCGGTCTCGCCATTCTTTTGCGCATGGCCGAGCGCAATCGCCGCAACGGCGGCGCAAGCGATGGTGAGGGCGACATCGAGCAACGCAATGCGCATCAGAATCGCATAAGCTCCCGACGCGCGGCCGCCCAGTCTCGCGACCATGGCGAGATCGATTTGCATAATAAAGGCGGCCGCGGACGTGCTGGCGAACAGGAACCAGTATCCGCGCCACAGCGGCGCGCTTGTCATCGCGCCAGGCTCTGCCACCCCGGAAATATGTCAAGTTCGAAGGACTGCAGCGTAAAGTAGCCAAAAAGATCTGGAGGCGCCGGTAGCGGCTCCTCGGGTTCGATGAGTTCGATCTCGCGTCCCAAACGAACGCTGCGGCATTTCCAGCCGATGACAAGATTTGTCGTATCTGCGCATCCGATGACGATTCCGCGATCTCTGCCGCGATCGAGGATCGCCCAACGGGCGGCCGACGCCGCCATGACCGACCGAAGATATTTGTCGTCCGCGAGCAACCGCTCTTTGAACGGCGATTGGCGCAGCCAAGCGTAGACCCACAGATAATAGGACCAGTCAAAGGCGAGCTTCTTCTCTCCGGCCCAGGCCATGAAGGGCCGGAAGATCGACATCCCGTCCAGACCGGAAAGCTCCAACAGTTCGGGGCAGATGTCGAAGAGCGTGTGCCAATAGATGCGCAGGCTCACGTCGATCCGCACGAAGGCCTTGTGGTCCGTAGGATATTTTGCGTTCAACTCCGGCGACATCAGCGCCGGATAGAGATCGCGGTCGGTTCGACTAGGCAGAGAGAGCAAGATCATGACGCCTTTCTTCCGGTTGGCCGAACAGGTTTCGCAACAGCTTCAGATCGACGACGATATCGTCATATTCGATCCGGTCGTCGCGCTCATAGGTCATGGTCGCGCCGGGTTTGTCGAAGACCGAACGGAAATCTGTTAGGAAGGCGAGCGTGTCCGGCGCAAGCGCCTCAGCGTGAGTGTCCAGCGAAATGAAAGGCTCGACCAGGGAATGCCTGTAGCCCGCGACATGGAAATGCTGGGCCCCGGCAATGACGTTACGCCAGGCTTCGAACGGCGTCCCGCAATTGCGATGGGAGCAAACGGCGTTGGATGCGTCGAACAGCACGCCGGCGCCGGTTTCTTTCATCAGGCGCTCGAAGAAGGCGGGCGCCTCTCTGCCCCCGTCCATGATGGAGGGATAATTTTCAAAATGGATGCGTTGTCCGACGATTTCCTGCCAGGCGACGACCCTGTCGCGGACGGATTCATATTCGGTGGAATAGTCGATTTCACCCAAGTGAAAAAAAGCGCGCCCTTCATGAGTGAAGCGCAGAATGTGGTCGGAGACGTACATTGGATTCAGCACATCGATGTAGTCTCGAAGCCGCGCCGCAAAATCGACCAGCGTCGGCCGATCGGCTTCTAGAAACTTTGAATACATAATATGCAAGCCGATCGGACAATCGAACGCCTTGGCCAGTTCCTCCGGATCGACGCAGAAAAAATTGTCGATCAGAAATTCGCAGTAGTCGATATGCCCTTCCGCGAGCAGCCTCTGAACCATGTCATAGGTGTCGCCGAGCGTGAAATTGAAGCCAAGCCGCATCTATTGTCGCCTTCGTTTTGCTGGCCGAACGTCGCTTGCGCCGCTGGCCGGGGCCAGCGACGCAAGCCGATCGTGCTTAGCCGTTCGTGGCGGCGCAGGTCGAAGCGCACACGGCGCCGGCGCGGCCGATAACATTGAGCGGAATGCGCTTGGCGATACGGATGGTCATGAAGGCCTCCTGTTTTGATTTCGTCTGGAGAGACCAGACGGGCTCCGCAGAACGCGGGACCCGAATGGTATGACGAGCGAGGCCGCAAAAATCGGACAGCTGAGGGCGAGAATTTTTTCCAGATGACGGGATTTTGATGTTTGGCGCATTTCGAATGCGCCGCGCAGCCATCGGGACGCTCGAACGCGCGCCCTCGAAGGCGCGATCGAAGTGATCGAGCGCGCGACCGAGGTTGCGATTGACCGTTTTCAAGGAAACGCCGATTTCCTCAGCGATCTCTGAATGGCTGTAGCCCAGGATCCGGCTCATAAAGAATATTTGGCGACAACATCGCGGCAGCTGCATAAGGGCCGCTTGCACGTCCGACGCCAACCCCAGCTCGTCCAGCGCTGAAGCCGCCCGCCTGTCTTGGGCGGAAGACTGGAACCATGCGCTGTCCTCGGCGAGAGCCCGGGCATGCGTCCTTTGTCTTCGAAGATTGTCGATCGCGAGGGTGCACGTCATTTTCGACACATAGCCGCGCGCATTCGAAATCAGTTCGCCACGATCGCTTTCGAGCATTTTGAGATAGGCTTCCTGGACCATGTCTTCGGCGTCTCCCGAGCCGATCACGCGGCGCGCCCGCGTAATCAGATCGCGATGATGACTTCTGAACAGTCGGTCGATTGTCTCATGGGACTTTTGCATCAGCGCCTCCCCGCTTGTCTCCAAGCGCGCCGATTATCCAAAACGCATCACGCCGAGCGGCCCCAGGGGCGTCGGCGATGCGTGGTTTCGATCCGCGGACGTCATTGCTTCCGGCGCGGACGTACGGCCGTGGCTTTAGACGGGGGAGGCGCGCGCCGGCGGCGTCGCCGACCGCGTTCGGGAAACGGGAAGGATCGGAAGCGCGAGAACGCTGATTCGCGCCGTTGGAAAGGACAGGCGCGCAACCTGAGCATAGACGCAGAAGATCTGCGGCTGAGCGTTGCAGCACGCGATGCAGTCCGAGCAAGAGCCGTCGTGTTCGCTCGGCGCGTGAGGCGCCGCGGGAATCGCGTCGTTTTTGCAGACAACGGCTCGGAACGACGGAGAGTGAGATTGAGCGCGCGCGGCGACAGTCGAAACGCCAGCGGCTTGCAGCAATATCGCAATGAAAAGAATGAGCCGAACGAGCATGGATTGCCGCCAACCATTGCCTACGGTGCGCGGATCATAGGCGCGAAACTCGCGCGCGGCAATACGGAAACTCCTTATACGACGCGCGCATGGCGGAATGATAAGGGTCCGATGGGGCGAAGACGCGTTGACAAACGGAAACGGTCGGGACGTCTGCATCCCTCTTTCACGCCGTCACAGGATATTTAGTAAGGACTAAAGACTGTGCGCCGAGAAGCTTCGTCGGCGGTCGCGCGGCCAATTGGAGTGATGTCGGGGCGCACCGCTTCTTCGCGCCCGTCAATTGAAGCGACAAAGCGAAATTGCAAAGGCCAAGTGTGGCTGCAGCGCAACAGTTAAAAATATTGCAAAAGTTGGGCGATAACCGTCGTTGACAAGTTAATCCTCGTACACTCAGAATTCGTTATGCGGCGAGACAAGAAAAAAATGAGGCGGTTCATGCGTCCGATTGTGGCGGCCGCCGTCGCTTGTCTGCTGCTTCAGCAAGCTTTGGGTCTTATTTTTTCCCACGGCCGCTACGGCGGCGATTTCGGCGCGTTTCTAAGCTCTCCCGTAGCGATGGCGAACGAGCTTTGCGCCGACCAAGCCAATGGCGACGGCAAGGCCCCGCATGTTCAGCACATGCACTGCATGGCTTGCTTTCTCAGCGACCGAAACGACGACCTCGGAGCAAAGGTTCTCCTGTCCGCCGTCGTTCTGGTGCTGGCGCCGGTGTCTGAGACTCCCCCTCTTTGGCCGGAAGAGCGCGATATCGCGCCGCCGACCACGCAGTGGCCCAGAAATAGGCTCTCTCGCGCACCCCCGTCGCTTCTCTCCTAAGAGAGCGCGTTAACGGTCGGCTGCCGGGTCTTCGACCCCTCACTCGCCATTTCCCTCGCGTTTGATTTTCGCGTGCGTCTTTGACGCGCGTCGCCGACACGCGTCGCGAACGCGTGCCGCCAACAAACATCTCGAAAATCGTGCTGACAGGAGAGGAATCATGCGCGCATTCACTCGATTTACGGCCGTCATCGCCGGTCTCGCGGCCATTGGCGGCGCGCAGGCGGCGGCGAAGGGCGACGGCAACGAAAGACAGCCGGTTGCGATACGCTTTGCGCTTGCGGCGGGCGATCAGCCGGTCGAATGCGGCCACGACATCGCCGGGCTCGGAACCCGCGGACAGCCGGCGCAGCTCCACGACGCCAGGTTCTACATCGCCGCGCCGGCGCTGATCGACGCCGCCGGCCATGAAGTCCCCATCGAACTCGAACAGAACGACTGGCAATACGCCAATCTCGCCCTGCTCGATTTCGAAAACAAGACTGGCAAATGCGTCGGGAGCGCCGACGTCAACGACACGATCAAGGGATCGGCGCCGCGCGGCCGTTACAAAGGGTTCAGCTTCGTCGTTGGCGTTCCCAGCGTCGTCCAGGATAAGGACGGCAAGGACGTCATTCTCAACCACTCGAATTTCGCCACCGCTCCCGCGCCGCTCGATCTTCAGTCGATGACGTGGAATTGGCAGGCTGGCCGCAAATTCATAAAGATCGAAGTCGATCCCGAGGGCGGCGTGACCCGTCCGCCGCCCAAGCCGAAAAGCCCGGCGGACGCAGCGAATGGCGCCGGCGCGCAAGGCGACAAGTCCGGCGACAAGTCCGACGGCGGCGCGCCGGCGATGGCCGATGCGCCCAAGGCGGCGCCGCTACGCGTCAACTCGGATGGGACGATCACAGTCTCGACCTGGATGCTGCACCTTGGTTCGACGGGCTGTCGCGGCGACGCGACGAAAGGCGAAATCACCTCCTGCGCCAATCCAAATCGCATTCCCGTGAAACTCGCGTCCTTCGACTCCGCGCGACAGCGCGTCGTGCTCGATCTGAAGCCGCTCTTCGCCGGCATCGATCTTGGGAAAGACCAGGGTTTCTCCACCGGCTGCATGAGCGGTCCGGCCGATCCCGAATGCGCGCCGATGTTCGAAAATCTCGGGCTTCGGCTCAAGGAAACCGCGCCCGACGCCAATGACGCCGGCCAGTCCTCCGGCGCATCGACGAAGATTTTCCGCGTGGAGGCGACGAAATGAAGCGCGAAACTCTCATCCTTCTCTTCGCCGCAACTCTGATCGCAGGCGGCGCGCAAGGCGACACGATCTCGAGCGCGGACTCCTGGCGTTGGACTTTGCCCGACTTCATGCCGCCGCCACGGGTTCCAGCTGACAACGCAATGTCGGAGGCGCGCTTTCAGCTCGGGCGCAAGCTGTTCTATGACCCGCGTCTATCCGGGAACGGCAAGGAGAGCTGCGCCTCGTGCCACGAACAAGGCCTGGCGTTCACCGATGGTCGCCCGGTCGCCGTCGGAGCCACGGGCCAGCATACGCCGCGCAATTCGCCCAGCATCGCCAACGCCGCCTGGCGCGCCACGCTCACCTGGGCGAATCCGGCGATGGTGACCCTGGAAAGGCAGATGGAAGGCCCGCTGTTTGGCGAAGAGCCCATCGAAATGGGCGTCAATGACAACAACCGCAAAGAGATCCTCGCGCGTTTCGACAGTGACGCAGACTATCGTCGCGACTTCGCGGCCGCCTTTCCCGGCGAGCCGGACCCGATCAGCTTCGGCAACGTCATCAAGGCGATCTCCGCCTTTGAGCGCGGCGTCGTCTCGGCCTCCTCGAAATATGATCTCTATCTTGAAGGCAAAACGACGCTCTCTCCTGAAGAGACGCGCGGCAAGGATCTCTTCTTTGGCGAGAAGGCCGAGTGCCACCACTGCCATGGCAGCGTGAATTTCGACGATCAGTTCTATCACGCCAAAACGCGCGAGATCGAGACGCCGTTTCACAACACGGGACTCTACGATCTCGATGGCAAGGGCGCCTATCCCGAGCCCAATCGCGGCGTTTTTGAGAACACGCACAACCCCACCGAGATGGGCGCGTTTCGTGCGCCCAGCCTGCGCAATATCGCTGTCACCGCGCCCTATATGCACGACGGCAGCGCCGCGACGCTCGAGGACGTGATCGACATTTACGCGGCCGGCGGACGCAATGTCACGAGCGGTCCATTCAAAGGCGACGGTCGATACAACGCAAACAAAAGCGCGTTGATCGTGCCCATCGATCTGTCGCCCCAGGAAAAGAGCGATCTGATCGCCTTTCTGAAAACGCTGACCGACGAGTCCCTGCTGACATCTCCCCGCTTTGCCGATCCGTGGAAACCGGCGTCGACCGCAAGCGGGTCAACGCGTGCGCCTGCTCAATGAGTTTCAACCCCGAATTAGGAAAGAAAAGAAGATGCGCTCTCCGTCGAAATTGATGCATCGAGCGGCGCTCAGCGCTCTCGCTCTTGTGTCCTCCGCACCCATTGTCCATGCGCAGCAGGCGCTCCCGCAGATCACGATCGGCGCCGCGCCGGTCAGGCCTCCCGCCGTCCGGGAATCGACGGCGGGCGAAGCGGGATACGCGCCCGGCTTTAATCCCGTCCGCGCGAAACTGCCGATCTATCGTGATCCGCCTGGCGAGACGGTGACGATCATCAACACCAAGTTCCTCAGGCCGACGCCCCTGGCGGATGTCCGGAGGGTGTTGGAATACAGCCCCGGCGTCTCCGTGCAGCAAGGCAATAATGCGCGCGATCTGATGATCTCGATTCGCGGGTCCGGAAACCGTCTTGGATCCTCCTTTCCATTCGGCATCCGCAACATCATGCTGTGGGAAGACGGTTTTCCGATCATGACGGCCGACGGCAATGGCCGCACCGACCTGCTCGATCCGCACGCCTTTGCGGCCGTCGACGTCTATCGCGGCCCCTCGTCCGCGCTCTTCGGCAATTACGCCTATGACGGCGCGATCAATTTCCGTTCCTTCACCGGCGCCGAAATCGACGGCGTCCATACCGGTTCGGAATTCGGCAGCTTCGGCTATGTCAACAATTACGTCCGCGTCGGCAAGGCGGTGAAGGACGCCGCGCTCGGCGGCTTCGATCTGTCGTTTTTTGCCTCCGACCTCAATGGCAACGGCTATGTAGATCACGGCGCCTACTCAGGCAAACAAGCCAAGTTTCTTGGCAGATGGGAGGTGACTCCTACCGATCGCGTCACCCTGAAATATATCGTCAACGACATGAGGTCCCAGTACATCAACCGAGAAAATTTAACGGTCTTCTACCTCAATCCTTTTCAAAACGGTTGCGCAATCCCGACCTCTCTGAACCTCAATTTGTGCAACAATCTCAACGTGCCGGCGAAAGGCATAACGACCCCGCTCGTTCGCCAAAGCGTCTGGCAGCTTGGCACGCATGCGAACATCCTCAGACAGATCGGCGGCGTTCAGTTCGAACATGATTTTAATAACGACACCACGTGGCGGTCGCAGTTCACATACGACTATCTCGATAACATTAACGGATCTTGGCCGCCGCCGATCTTTGGACCGAACGGCCAGGGCGGCCCGGTGGCCCTGAGAGGTCCGACGGTGGGCATCACCGCGCAGACCGACATTACCAGTCACGTTCCGATCTTCGGATTTCCGGCGACGCATTTCCTCCAGTTCTTCTATAACAACGCCAAAACCACCAATCCGACCTTTAACCAGATTCCCAATATGTGGTACAGCGGCGCGATTGGCGCGCAGATCGGCAAGATGGATTCCTACACGTCGAACATCAGTTTGCGTGCGCGCGAAGAGATTGCTTTGGCGCCGGGCCTGACCGGGGTCATCGGCTTCAGCTCCAACTGGAACCGAGTCTGGGGCGTCAATACCGCCTATAATTACCCGACCAATCTGGCGCCCAGATTTCCTACCCAGGTCGCCGTCGACAACGACTATTGGAACACGGCGCCCGAAGCGTCGCTCACTTATCGCTATAACCCCGAGTGGCAAGTGCGGGCGCGTTACGCGACGGGCTACAGCACGCCGACATTCGTCTTCCTGACCAATACGCGAAACGGTGTCGGACAAAATCCGCTGAAGGCCCAGACCAATATGGGCGTCGATCTCGGGATCGACTGGACGCCGAGCCCCGAGCTTAATTTCAGCGTGACCGGCTTCAATGAATGGCACCGCAATGAAATCTTGACGTTGAGCAATGGTCTTGTGTCTTATCAGCAGAACATTCCCGCCTCTCTCCACCGCGGCGTCGAACTCAACGCCGATTGGCGGCCCTTCGAGGGATGGCGGCTGATCGCGGCCTATACGTTCAACAACCAGTTCGTCACCAATTTTTGGGATGATCTTGGAACAGTCGGCGGGCGATCAATCTTATATAATCGCGCCGGAAACCGGATTCCCAATGTGCCGCCGCATACGCTGACGCTGCGCTATGGATATGATCAGCCGCACGGCGATCTCGCCGGTCTCGGCGCCTATGTCGAATATATTTTCAAGAGCGACTATACGATCGACAACGCCAATTTCACCACTGTGCCGAGCTACAGCCTAGTCAATCTCAACGCTCACTATAATCACGACATCGCAGACTTCTATATCAAGAATATCGAACTCTATTTCGACGTCTCAAACATTTTCAATCGGACTTATGTCTCCGGCGCATTCGTGATGGCCAACTCGGTCCTTGCCGGCACCCCGATACAAACGCCGCTCGTCTGGCCGACCGGCGGGCTGGCGACGGCGCAGGGCGCCGGCATCCTCGCCGGCCAACCGCGCGCTTTCACGGGAGGCATCAAACTCAAGTTCTGATGCGATCGGGCGTCCCCCCCCGTCTTTGGGGCGGCGCCCGCCGGACGAGCGCCATTCAGCGAAGCTTCGAGAACGCTTCGGCCACGACATCCTCTCTGAACCAATAATGCGCCGCCCAATGCGGCAATAGCGATCAGTCATTTTTCGAATCGGAGATTGCCCGGGCCGAATAGTTTCAGTCCGCCAATTTGGCGAAGGAGGCGATGCAATGCTTAGCGTTGGGCAAGCAATTGGACGCATGATCGCCGCCGCGGGTTTTGCGGCGCTCCTCCACGCCGTCGCGGTCTTGTTGCCCGCTTCGGCGCTTGCCGATAAGCCTTCGAGCGCTCTCGCCGCGCATGGTCTCGCGCTCTATGGCGAACCTGCGTTGCCGAAGGATTTCGCTCATTTTCCTTACGTCTATCCCCACGCGCCGAAAGGCGGGAGGCTGCGGCTCGGCCAGCGCGGCGGATTTGCGAGTCTCAATCCGTTCAACGCAAGATTCGGCGACACGCCGCAACTCATCATCGGCAATGTGCTGCAAAGCCTGATGACGCGGTCACAGGACGAACCCTATTCGCTTTATCCGCTGATCGCCCAGTCCGTCGATATCGACGACGCCCGCGAGCACGTCACAATTCACCTCGACCCTCGGGCGCGCTTTTCCGACAAGACGCCGATCCTCGCCGCGGACGTTCTTTTTTCCTTCGACTTGCTGAAGTCGAAAGGTCGGCCGAACCATCGCGCGATTTTCGCTCTCGTGAAATCCGCCGTCGCCCTCGACGATCATACGGTGCGTTTCGACCTGACCGGCGTCAAGGATCGCGAAGCGCCGCTCATTCTCGCCGCCATGCCGGTACTCTCGAAGAAGGCGACCAATGTTGAGCGCTTCGACGAGCTCGACATGACGATCCCGCTCGGCTCAGGTCCTTATGTGATTTCCGAGGCGAAAGTCGGCGAACGTCTCGTCCTGCGCCGCGACCCCGACTATTGGGGCCGTGACATACCAAGCCAAAGAGGACTCTATAATTTCGACGAGATCGACGTCGATTACTATCGCGACGGCGCAGCGTTGTTCGAGGCGCTGAAGGCGGGCCTCCTCGACTATCGCGAGGAGACGAGCGCCGCGCGTTGGTCGACGGGTTATGATTTCCCCGCCGTTCGCAACGGCGCCGTTGTGAAAGAAGCGCTGCGCCCTGGCCGGCCGACGGGGATGGAAGGTTTCGTCTTCAATTTGCGCAAAGCCATCTTTCGCGACGTGCGGCTGCGCGAAGCGATCGCCATGATGTATGACTTCGAGTGGATCAATGCCAATTTCTACGGCGGACTCTATACGCGCACGGAAAGTTACTTCGGCGAGTCGGACTATGCCTCGACGGGGCGTCCGGCGAGCGCCGCCGAGCGCGGTTTTCTTGCGAATTTTCCGGGCGTCGTTCGCGACGACATTCTCGATGGGCGTTGGCGAGCCGTTCAGCACGACGGTTCGGGGCGCGATCGCACGGTCGCGAAGCGCGCGCAGACGCTGCTCGCCGCCGCCGGCTATGTCCTGGTCGACGGGCGTCTAGAGAAGAATGGCGCTCCTCTCGTCTTTGAGATCATGATTCGCGATCGCGACGAAGAGCGGCTTGCGCTCAATTTCGCCGCTTCGTTGAAGCGCATCGGCATCGAAGCCAATCCGCGCTTATATGACGAAGTCCAGTACCAGCGCCGGCGGCAGCGCTTCGAATATGACATGATGATCGGGCAATGGCTGGCGTACGCTGTTCCCGGTCAGGAGCAGTTGAACCGGTGGAGTACGGAAAGTCTCAACCGGAAAAATTCGTTTAATCTCGCCGGCGCCGCTTCGCCGGCGCTCGACGCCGCGCTCGACAATCTGCTCGCGTCCCGGACGAAGGCGGACAGCATTTCGGCGGCGCGTGCGCTCGATCGCATACTGCTCTCGGGGTTCTATTTCGTGCCTCTGCAGCACGTGAACGCCATCTGGTGCGCGCATCGCGCCGCCATCCGCCATCCTGCGCACACGCCGCTTTTTCCGATGTTTCCCTTCGGCTTCACTTTGGAGAACTGGTGGCGCGAGAAAGCCGATGTCCGTTGAGTTTGGTTGGCGCCTTTCGCCGGAAGGCGATAGATATGATTGGCGGCGGCTGGAGGCGGCGCGCCGCGGCGACGTGAAACCGCCTTGCGTGATCAAAGGCTGGAGAGCCTCATGGGGCAGGAGCCTTGGCCAACTGAACTGCGCCTCTCGGAAGGCGGACGGATGCTGAACGTCTCCTTCGACGATGGCGCGCAATTCGCGCTCAGCGCCGAGCTGTTGCGCACGCAGAGTCCGAGCGCGGAAGTTCAGGGCCATTCTGCGGCGGAACGCAAGACCGTCGGCGGCAAGCGCAACGTCGCGATCATCGCGGTCGCGCCGGTCGGCAATTACGCCGTGCGGCTCGACTTCGACGACATGCACCGCACCGGAATCTACACGTGGCGGTATCTGCGCGAGCTTGGCGAGACGGCGCCGGAGCGGTTTTCGTTCTATCTCGAAGAGCTTGCAGCGAAGGGGCTCGATCGCGACCGGCCTGGAGAAAAATAATTCTTCAAAAAAATAGTCCTGCAAAATGAATCGGCCGACGCGAGCGCCGGCCGTTCAAATGCTTGCTGCAGAGACTTACCGCGTCACGACCACGCGGGTGCCGACCTTGACGCGATTGTAGAGGTCGACCACGTCGTCATTGGTCATCCGGATGCAGCCCGACGACACGGCCTGGCCGATGGTCCAGGGCTCGTTGGAGCCGTGGATGCGGTACAGCGTGCCGGAGAGATACATGGCGCGTGCGCCGAGCGGGTTGTTGAGGCCGCCCTCCATATGCCGCGGCAGGTCGGGGCGGCGACGCAGCATTTGCGCCGGCGGCGTCCAATCGGGCCATTCGCGCTTGTGGGCGACGAAGCGGGTGCCGGCCCATTCGAAGCCGGGGCGGCCGACGCCGACGCCGTAGCGGATCGCTTGGCCGCTGCCGAGCACGTAATAGAGCCGACGCTCATTGGTGGCGATGATCACCGTGCCGGGCGCATATCTGGCGTCGAAGGCGACGATCTCGCGCGGAACGGCGACCGCCTGCGGACGCCCGTCGCTGGTTTGCGGGGCGAAGGAGCCGCCGCCGAATAGCGCGGTGAAAGGGTCGACGACCGGCGCCGGCGCCGGGGCCGGCTGCGGGGCAGGGCTGCGCGCGGATACTGGAGACGAAAGGGCGCCGAGCGCGCCGAATGCGCAAATCAGTGCAAAAGCGAGACGCCGCATGGTTTTCCCTTGTCCAAGTGTGGGCGGACGTTGCGCCGACCCGAATTTGCGACGCAGACGCGCTGATGATTACTCCCGCAGGCCGCTCGCGCAAGCAAGCGGGCCGAGGCGCGAAACTCAGGACAAGCCGCGTTTCTTCGGCGATAGTGGCAGACTTGCAACACTGCCGCCGCGCGACGACGGCTTATCAACAAAGCGCGTTATTCAGAATTTGAGCGTCGTCGCCTGTTTGACGCCAGGCAGGCCTTCCAGGGCGGTGAGCGCCTGCGGCGGCAGTTCGCCGTCGATGGCGACGAGCGCGACTGCGCCGCCGCCGGGCCTGTCGCGGCCGAGCGCAAACGTGGCGATATTGACCTCGGCTTCGCCCAGCGCGCCGGCGAATCTGCCGATGAATCCAGGTCTGTCTTCATTCGTCAGATAGATCATCGACGGCGCGAATTCGGCGTCGACGCCAATCTCGCCGATGCCGACAATGCGCGGCTTGCCGTCGTGGAAAACCGTCCCCGAAACGCAAATTTCGCCCTGCGCGGTATGCGCGCTGAGCGTGACAAGAGATTCATAGTCGCCTTGCGCCTCGCGGGTGATTTCCTCAATCGCCAGGCCGCGCTCCTTGGCGAGGATCGGCGCCGACACCGGATTGACGTCTTCGAGAATGGGTCGAAGCAGCCCCGAAATCGCAGCCGCCGAGATTGGCCGCGTCTTCTGCAACGCGACGGCCCCTTCGTAGACGATCGACAATGTGTCGACGCCGGCGACGGCGACCTGACCCACGAAGAGACCGAGCTTTTCGGCGAGTTCGACGAAGGGCTTCAGCCGCGGCGCCTCTTCGGCGCTGATCGAGGGGAAATTCACCGCGTTGGCGATCGCGCCTCTGGTGAGATAATCCGCCATCTGCTCGGCGATCTGCAGCGCGACCTTTTCCTGCGCCTCGCTCGTCGACGCGCCGAGGTGCGGCGTGCAGACGACATGCGGATGGCCGAACAGCGGATTTTCGGTCGCCGGCTCCTGCGCGAACACGTCGAAGGCGGCGCCGGCGACATGTCCCTCATCGAGGGCCTTGCGCAGCGCCTCTTCGTCGACCAGCCCGCCGCGCGCGCAATTGACGATGCGCACGCCCTTGCAGGTCTTGGCGAGGTTTTCCGCCGAGAGGATGTTCTTGGTCTGCGTGGTCAGCGGCGTATGCAGGGTGATGAAATCGGCGCGCGCCAAAAGCTCGTCGAGGTCGATCTTTTCGACGCCAAGCTCTTCGGCGCGTTCTTGCGTGAGATAAGGATCGAAGGCGACGACGCGCATCTTGAGGCCAAGCGCGCGTTCGGCGACATTTGCGCCGACATTGCCGCAGCCGATGACGCCAAGCGTCTTGCCGGTGATCTCGACGCCCATGAAGCGGTTCTTTTCCCATTTGCCGGCCTGGGTCGAGGCGTCGGCGGCGGGAATTTCGCGCGCCAAGGCGAACATCAGCGCGATGGCGTGTTCGGCGGTGGTGATGGAATTGCCGAAGGGCGTGTTCATGACGATGACGCCGCGCGCGGTGGCGGCGGCGACATCGACATTGTCGACGCCGATGCCGGCGCGGCCGACGACCTTGAGCCGCGGCGCCCGCGCAAAGATGTCGGCGGTCACCTTCGTCGCCGAACGGATGGCGAGTCCGTCATAGTCGCCGATTACGGCGGCGAGCTTGTCTTTATCCTTGCCGAGCGTCGGTTCGAAATCGACGTCGAGGCCGCGCAGCCGAAAAATCTGCGCGGCGGCGGGCGAAAGGGAATCTGAGATGAGGACGCGCGGCGGCATGTGTTCATCCTATGAAGAGAGGAGCCACGGGCGTAACTTTCTGGGAAGGCCGCCGAGCGATCAGCTTAATCAAGATTTTACAGGCGCGGTATGACGCGGGACTCTTTTAAAAATATTGCCGGTGGACAGTGGCCCAAAATATGATATCTACCATGAATAGATATCAAGAGAAGCGACATGGCCGCCACCGCGAAATTATTCAAGCATGGCCGCAGCCAAGCCGTTCGGCTTCCCAAGGAATTTCGGATGCCGGGCACGGAAGTGCGCGTCAGCAAAGTCGGCAATAAAGTCATTCTGGAGCCGTTGGAAAAGCCGCCCTTCGATGTCGAGGCGTGGCGTGCAAAGCTCGACGCCTATCTCGATGTGGATTTTCCGGAGCTCCCGGACGAACCTCCGCTCGAACCTGATGACGAAGTCACTTTCGATTAAGGCGGCGCATGTTTTGTCTCGATACGAATGTGATCATAGGCGCAATGACCCGGCGTGCGCCTCGCCTCGACGAGCGGCTGAGAGCCGAGCTGCTTTGCGGATCGCGCTTGCTCGTCCCCGCGCCGGTCCTTGCCGAGCTTCGCTACGGCGCAGCGAAAAGCGTGGCGCCCGAGAGGAATCATGCTCGACTCGACGACTTCCTCTCGGCAGTTCCCGAAATCGCGGCTTTCGACGCTGATGACGCGCGTACCGCAGGCGACATTCGCGCTTATCTTGAAGGTTATGGAAAACCGATCGGCCCCTATGACGTTTTGATCGCCGCGCAAGCGCGCCGGCGCGGCGCCGTTCTCGTCACCGCCAACCGCCGCGAGTTCGACCGCGTGCCGGGCCTGATGGTGACAGACTGGAACGATCGATAAGGCGGCTGCTCGCGATTGCTCGTCACGCCGCGCGCGTGACCTCGGCGCAAACCTCGGCATAGGCCCAGTCGAGCCATTGCGTCAGCAGCGCCACGTCCGACGCTTCCACCGTCGCGCCGCACCAGATGCGAAAGCCCGGCGGCGCGTCGCGATAGGCGCCAAAATCATAGCCGGCGCCCTCCTGTTCGATCATCGCGACTATCTTCTTGGCGAGCGTCGCCTGCGTCTCGGCGTCCTTCGCGGCGCTCTCTGCCGAGAAGATGAGGCAGACGCTGGTGTTGGAGCGGGTCGCGGGATTCTTGGCGAGGAAATCGATCCATGGCGTCCTTGCGACCCAATCGCCGACCGCCTGCGCATTGGCGTCGCAGCGCGCGAACAGCGCCTCGAGCCCGCCGATCGATTTCGCCCAGGATAGCGCGTCGAGATAATCTTCGACCGCGAGGAGCGAAGGCGTGTTGATCGTCTCGCCCCGGAAAATCCCCTCGTTCAGCTTCCCCTGTTTCGTCAGCCGGAAAATCTTCGGCATCGGCCAGGGCGGCGCATAGCTCTCGAGCCGCTCGACCGCGCGGGGCGAGAGAATCAGCATGCCATGCGCGGCCTCGCCGCCGAGAACCTTTTGCCAGCTATAGGTCGTCACATCGAGCTTGCTGAAGTCGAGCGGCTGCGCGAAGGCCGCCGACGTCGCGTCGCAAATCGTCAGGCCCTTGCGATCCGCCGGGATGAAATCGGCGTTCGGAACCCGCACGCCCGACGTCGTGCCGTTCCAGGCGAAAACGAAGTCATTGTCGAAGTCGATTTTCGAGAGATCGGGCAATTCGCCATAGGGCGCGGCGCGGCTTCGCGCCTTTTCGATCTTCAACTGGTTCAGGACATCATTGACCCAGTCTTTCGAAAAGCTCTCCCAAGCGACGACATCCACGCCCCTGGGGCCGAGAAGCGACCAGAGCGCGATCTCCACGGCGCCGGTGTCGGACGCTGGCACGATGCCGATGCGGTAATCTGCAGGAACGCGCAGCGTCTCCCGCGTCAGCGCGATGGCCTGCGCCAGTTTCTCTTTGCCGGCCTTCGATCGGTGGGAGCGTCCGAGCGCCGCCCCGGCGAGATTTGCCAGCGCCCACCCCGGCCTCTTGGCGCAAGGGCCGGAGGAAAAGCAGGGATTGGCCGGCTTGGCGGCGGGTTTCGCCATTTTGTCGACGGCGGCCATGGTGCAGCCCTCTCGATGCGGCGCAGCGCCGCCGCCGCCCGCGCTACGCGCTGCCCAGCCGACCGTCAAGAGCCGCTGGCTTCAGCCGCGCACTGGGGAGCCATCAGGTTGGCGCGATTTTCTCGTACCAAGTTGCGCGGCGTCGCCTAAAGAAACGCCGGGGACGAGGGGAGAGCGGTGATGTCGGATAATAAAGAAGCGCGTAATGAAGAAGAATGCCGGTATTTTCTCTCCTATTCCGGGGTTCGCTTGCCATTGAAGCTCCTGGGGCCGCTCGAGGCGAGCGAGCTTAAGAACCGCAACACCTATTTTCGTGCGACTTATGACGCCGAGGGCAAGATCGTTAGTTGCGAGAAGCTCGTCTATGGCGAAGTGGAGCTGCGCCACGATTATTCCTATGGCGCCGACGGCGCGCTGGCGCGCGCTCGCATCGCCATGGGCGAGGACGTTTCCGAGATCGACTGCGGCGCTGACGGCGCCCCGCTGCGCAGTTGACGGCGTTAGACGGGCGCGGCCTCGTGCGGAGTTTTGGCGCTGATCGCCAGAGCGTGAACGCGGCCCGCCAACTCGTCGGAGAGAAGCGCATTGACGAGACGATGCCGCTCGATCAAGCTCTTGCCCTCGAAAGCCGCGCTCACCACCTCCACTCTGAAGTGGGTTTCGCCGTCGGGATGGTGATGCCCATGCCCCGCGTGGCTGTGCGATTCGTCAATCACGTTGAGCGCCGCTGGCGCGAGGGCTTCGGTAAGTTTCTGTGCGATGCGCGTCTTGACGACGCCTTTACCCTGATCCGTCATGTTTATCTCCGGTTCGACCGCCGATTTAGCACATTGGCGCTTGGTTGCGCTTGCGGCGCGCTGCGGCGCCATCATAATGGAATGAAATGGACCTGAATTCGCCCCTCTTCGATCGCATCCGAACCAAGCGCGAGCCGCGCGAAACTCGGCGCGAGACCGTGACACGGTGCGATTCTCCCGGCTGTGAGGCGGAGGGCGCCCACCGCGCGCCAATGGGTCGGCTGCGTGAGGGGCAGTATCTCTGCTTCTGCCTCGAACATGTCCGGGAATACAACGCCACATACAATTATTTCAACGGCATGGATGACGCTTCAGTCGCCCGTTACATGAAGGACGCGACGGTCGGGCACCGTCCGACTTGGTCCATGGGGACGAAGCGCGGACATGCGGGTTTTCGCGAGGACACGATGACGGCGGCCGATCCGCTTGGCGTCTATCGCCAGCGCTTTCGCCGTCCTCAGCCCGCCGAGCGCCGCGGTCCGCATCATTCGCCAGTGACGATCAGGGCGTTCGTCGCGATGGGGCTTGAGGAGACGGCGGACGCCGTGACGATCCGCGCCCGCTACAAGGAACTCGTCAAGCGCCATCATCCCGACGCCAATGGCGGCGACCGCTCGCGCGAGGAAAAATTGCGGGAAATCATCCATGCCTATAAGACGCTGAGGGCCGCCCGGCTGGTCTGAGCGTTCGTCGCGCGCGGCGCTTTTCCGCGCCGGCGCAGACATCTTCGGCGCAATCATGCGGGGACGAAACGGTCCGCGCAAGGAGGACGCATTTTGGTCGCTGTAGAATACGCCGCAACGGGCCTCGAGAGCACGCCGGACATGAAGATCTCGGTGCGCCAGGTGTTCGGAATCGACTCCGATATGGAGGTTCCCGCCTTTTCCGAGCGCAACGAACATGTGCCGGACCTTGACCCGGACTACCTCTTCGATCGGCAGACGACGCTCGCCATTCTCGCCGGCTTCGCCAGGAATCGGCGGGTGATGGTGACCGGCTATCACGGCACCGGAAAGTCGACGCATATCGAGCAGGTGGCGGCGCGGCTCAACTGGCCTTTCGTCCGCGTCAATCTCGACAGCCACATCTCGCGCATCGACCTTGTCGGCAAGGACGCCATCGTCCTGAAGGACGGCAAGCAGGTCACCGAGTTTCGCGACGGCATCCTGCCCTGGGCGGTGCAGCACTGCGTGGCTTTGTGTTTCGACGAATATGACGCCGGCCGGCCGGACGTGATGTTCGTGATCCAGCGCGTGCTCGAAGTCTCCGGCCGCCTGACGCTGCTCGACCAGAACCGCGTCATCCGGCCGCATCCGGCGTTCCGGCTGTTCGCGACCGCCAATACTGTCGGGCTCGGCGACACGTCGGGCCTCTACCACGGCACGCAGCAGATCAACCAGGCGCAGATGGACCGCTGGTCGATCGTCGCGACGCTGAATTACCTGCCGCATGACGCGGAGACCAATATCGTGCTCGCCAAGGCGAAATCCTATGGCGCGACGAAGGAAGGCCGCGACGTCGCCAATAAGATGGTGCGCGTCGCCGACCTCACCCGCAACGCCTTCATGGCCGGCGACCTGTCGACGGTGATGAGTCCGCGCACGGTGATCACCTGGGCGGAGAACGCCGAGATTTTCGGCGACATCGGCTTCGCCTTCCGGATGACCTTTTTGAACAAATGCGACGAGCTCGAGCGTCCGCTCGTCGCGGAGTTCTATCAGCGCTGCTTCGGCAAGGAGCTGCCGGAAAGCGCCGTGAATGTGGTGATGACTTAAAGAGGCGTTGCTTGGCCCCCTCCCTCACCCTCCCCCGCTAAAGCGGGAGAGGGTGCGGCGGGCGTTACGCGCAATCTCTTGTGAAACGCGCGATCTTCTCCCTCTCCCGCGAAGCGGGGGAGGGCCGGGGTGGGGGCATGACGGCGCTTAACCGAGTAGCCGCTTGAGTGGAAATGCCGACGCCAAGCTCGAAAGGCTCACCGACACGTCGCGGGCGCGCAAGCATGAGCCCCGCATGCGGAACGAAAATTGCTCGCGTAGGCGCGAATGCATATGACGCGAGGCCCTCATGCCGCTTTACGCCTATGTCTGCGACGCCTGCGCGGCGGAATTCGAACTGCTGGTGCGCGGATCGGACGTTCCAGCCTGTCCCGCCTGCGGAAGCGAGAACCTGCAACAGCAGGTTTCCCGCATCTCCAAGGAAATCAAATATCCCGCCATCGCGAAATCCTGGCGCCGGCGCGCGGCGGCGGAAGGCGATCTGTCGAACTTCAGCAAGGCCGAACGCAAATTGTAAGCTTTCCGCCAAGAGGGCATTTCGACTTGCCCCCCGGTAGCGCGGCGCGCATATAGTTCCGTCATGCCGCCCGCCCCGACAAACCGACGGCCTGCCTCGCCCAAGGAGGCGCCGCAGGAGCCGTTCAAGCGCGCCGTCGCCGGCGCCATGCGCGCCATGGCGCGCTCGCCAGCGCTTGAGGTGATTTTCGCCCCGGAGCGGCCCTCGCTCGTCGCCGGCGCCGACGGAGCGAAGGCGCGGCTGACGGAGCCGCCGCGTAAGCTGAACGTAAAGGACGCCGCGATTCTGCGCGGCCAGGCGGATTCCCTGGCGCTGCGCCTCGCCTGTCACGACGACGCGCTGCATCGCCGCTACTCGCCCGAACCGGCGGCGGCGCGGGCCGCCTTTGACGCCCTGGAGCAGGCGCGCTGCGAGTCGATCGGCGCGATGCGGATGCCCGGCGTCGCCGCGAATATCAGCGCAATGCTTGACGACCGCTATCAGCGCAGCCGCGCCGATGACATCTCAGGCCGCGACGACGCGCCGCTCGAAGACGCGCTGGCGCTGCTCGCGCGCCAACGCCTGACCGGACTCAATCCGCCGCAACACGCGCAAAAAATCGTCGAGCTGTGGCGCGACACGATCGAAGAGCGCGCCGGCGCAGATCTCGACCGACTGTCCGGGGCGGTGGAGGACCAGAAGCTTTTCGCCCAGATCGTGCGTGAGCTGCTTTCGCATCTCGATATGGCGAGCGGCGAAGCGCCGGACGAGACGCAGTCCGACGAGGAAAGCGAGGACGCGCCACAAAATCCCGACCAGAGCGAGAGTGACGATCGCGACGACGAAGAGTCCAAGAGCGCCGCCGAAATGGATACGGCGCTCGCGGCCGAAGACGCCGAGCAGGAAGGCGAAAGCGACTCCGCGGAAGCGCCCTATGGCGAGACCGAGCGAGAGGCCGACGCCGGAGACGCTGAAGAGGCCGCCGAGGCGCGTCACCCGGCGACGAACGCCGCCGAGCGCGCCGGCGCCGATTATCACGCCTACACCACCCGCTTCGACGAGATCATTCGCGCCGAGGAGCTCTGCGACGTCGAGGAGCTGGATCGGCTGCGCGCCTATCTGGACAAGCAGCTGCTGCATCTCTCCTCGGTCGTGGGACGGCTGGCGAATCGGCTGCAGCGCCGGCTGATGGCGCAGCAGAGCCGTTCCTGGGAGTTCGACCTCGAGGAAGGCATGCTCGACCCCGCGCGACTGCCGCGGATCATCATCGATCCCCAGCAGCCGCTCTCTTTCAAACGCGAAAAGGACATGGACTTTCGCGACACGGTGGTGACGCTGCTTCTGGACAATTCCGGCTCGATGCGCGGGCGCCCGATCACGGTCGCGGCCACCTGCGCCGATATTCTGGCGCGCACGCTGGAGCGCTGCGGCGTCAAGGTCGAGATCCTCGGCTTCACGACCCGCGCCTGGAAGGGCGGACAGTCTCGCGAGGCCTGGATTGCCGAGGGGAAGAGAGCCAATCCCGGTCGCCTCAACGACATCCGCCACATCATCTATAAGGCCGCCGACGCGCCTTGGCGCCGCGCCAGACGCAACCTCGGCCTGATGATGCGGGAAGGGCTGTTGAAGGAGAATATCGACGGCGAGGCCCTGGACTGGGCGCATCGCCGTCTGCTCGCGCGCACAGAGCAGCGGCGCATCCTGATGATGATCTCGGACGGCGCGCCGGTCGATGATTCGACGCTTTCGGTTAACGCCGGCAACTATCTCGAACGGCACCTGCGCCAAATCATTCACGAGATCGAGAGCAAGTCGCCGGTCGAGCTCATCGCCATCGGCATCGGCCATGACGTCACCCGCTACTACCGCCGCGCGGTGACGATCGTCGACGCCGAGGAGTTGGGCGGCGCCATGACAGAAAAGCTCGCCGAGCTGTTCAGCGAAAGCGCCGCGCCCGCGCCGCCGCCGACCCAGCGCCGCTCCCACGCGCCGCTCGCCGTCGCGCGTCGGTGACACAGCCGGCGCTTCAGCCTTTTTTAACGATATTGCAACGATTCGCCGCCTCGCGCGTTTCTATGCGGGCGCCTCTCTTGCTGAGCCAAACGGCAGGGACGCCCGCGTGGAATTGTAAGGGGATCGTGATGGCGTTCATCAACTGGCAGGACAAGGCGGCTCCGAGAGAGGCGAGCGAAACGGAGCGGTTTCTGTGCGTTACGGGCGTTCTGGCGCTTGCGACGCTGCCGTTTGCGCTATGCGCGGCGCTGACGATCTGGGGTTCGTGACGGTCTAGCCGCGCAGTCGCTGCAAAGCGCCGGCGCGAGCGGCGTGAACGATGCCCCGAGCCACGAGCAGGCGATCATTTCTGCGCGGCGCAAGCCTTGGGCTCGCGGCTCTGTCCTCGTTAGAGGGACGGCGCGCGTTCTCGGCCGAAAGCGCTCGGCTGGGGTTCGCTAATGGCGAGCGGCCCCTCGTGCGCTACCCCGGGAAACGTGCGCTGATCGAGCAGACCGTCAGGCCGCCTCAGCTTGAAACCCCTTTCTCTGTTTACGATGAAGGCGTGTTGACGCCGAACGACGCCTTTTTCGTGCGCTATCACCTCGCCGGCGTCCCGCTCAGCATTGATCCCGAAGCCTTTCGCCTTGAGGTGCGGGGCCATGTCGAGACGCCGCTGTCGCTCTCGCTCGAAGAGCTCAAGCGCGACTTCGAGCCGATCGAGATTGTCGCCGTGAACCAATGTTCCGGCAACAGCCGCGGCTTCGTCGAGCCGCGCGTCGGCGGCGGACAATTTGGCCATGGCGCGATGGGCAACGCTCGCTGGCGCGGGGTCGCGCTCAAAACGCTGCTCCAAAAGGCCGGACCGAAGCCGGGCGCTCAATTCGTCGCCTTCAACGGGCTCGACTCGCCAGTGGCGCCGGAGACGCCGGATTTCATGAAGGCGCTCGACCTCGGCCATGCCGGCGACGGCGAAGTGATGCTCGCTTACGCCATGAATGGCGAAGACCTGCCATGGCTCAACGGCTTCCCGTTGCGGCTGGTGGTTCCCGGCTGCTACGGGACCTATTGGGTGAAGCACCTCAACGATATCGAGGTGCTCGACAGCGATTTTAGCGGCTTTTGGATGTCGAGCGCCTATCGCATCCCCGATAATGACTGCGTCTGCGTCACGCCCGGCGCGCCGAAGGGGGCGACGCGGCCGATCAAGCGGCTCAATGTCCGCAGTTTCATGACGCGGCCGGCCGAAGACGCGAAAGTCGCGGCCTATGTCGCATTCGAGGTCAGGGGCATCGCCTTCGACGGCGGCCATGGCATTGAAGCCGTGCTGCTCTCAGCCGACGACGGCGCGAGCTGGGCGGCGGCTCGGCTCAGCGAGGATCTTGGCCGGTATTCCTTCCGCGAATGGCGGACCGAACTGTCCCTGCGGCCCGGCGTGCATCATTTGAAATCCCGCGCCGTCAATCGCGTCGGCCAGTCGCAGCCCTTGGCGCCCTTATGGAACCACGCCGGCTATATGCGGAACGTGGTGGAGACGGTTCGGATTGAGGCGGTCTAACGAAAACATGCCGCGCTTTCGCAAAACGCTCATCCTGATGGCGACGGCGGCGTCTCTCGCGCCGGCGCTTGGCGCCGCCGAGACACGGACCTATTCGCTGCCGGAAGAAACGGCGACGCTGCGCGCCGGACCGGGCCAGGAAACCGCGCAGAGCAATTGCGCCGCCTGCCACTCCGTCGACTATATCGAGCGCCAGCCGCCGAAGATGGGTCGGGCGTTCTGGGAGGGCGTCGTCAAGAAGATGATCGCGTCCTACCATGCGCAGATCGACGAACCCGACGCCGCCGCGATCGTCGATTATCTCGCCGCGACCTATTGAGCGCGGCTCACGACGCGTCGCCTATCGGCCATTCGCCCTTGTAGACGCCGCCCTTGTTGTCATGGGCTTCGACGCGGATCGTCTTCGCGCCATTCGGCGCATAGGTGAAGCGGAAGGTCGGGTCTTCAGAGAGCGAGATGCCGCCTTCCATCTTGAAGATCGGCGCGTCGCCCTGAAAGACTTCGACAGAGTCGATGAAATGCGCCGGCAGATAGGCGCGCGAGACCGGGTCCATCTGCATCCCCGAACTGTTCGGGTGGCGGATCATGATCTGCGCCTCGCGCTTTCCCGGGTCGGCGCTCTTGAACTCGCGATATTTCATCTTGCCGAGATTGGCGACCGCCTCGTCCTCGTCCTTGACCGCGGGCGACGAACAGCCGCCCGAGGCTTTGACGAATTTGGCGTCTGCGCGCAGTTTGCCGTCGCGCGTCTCCGCCACCGCATGGACGTTGCTGTAGGAATTGACCCGCACGCGAGTTTCGATGAAGCCGACGCCGGATGTGTCGCCGAGCGTGAAGGCCGCGGCCATCGGCATCGGGTTCTGGTCGATGACCAGCGTCGCGACCTTGATCTGCGAAGGGTCGGCGAATCGCATGGTCATCGGCACGATCGCCGCGTCTTCGGCGCGCGCTGGCGCTTCGAGCGCAATGACGCCGTCAGCGCCAGTGATCGGGCGACTGTGGAAAATATCGACGATGAGTTCCGGCCAGGGATCGGGGGCGGTTTGGGCGATGGCGGCGGTCGCAAGGAGAGCGAAGAGGGCGCCGGCGGCGGAAAGGGCTGCTGTGTTCATATCCGGCATCCTCTAGACAGTCCGTGATTGCGAGCGAGGCGATCAACCAAGGCGCGCGGCCGTTGGATCGCTTCCTTCCTCGCCGCTTCGCCGCGCAACGACGGGACGAGCGCTGATCTTCTGGCAAGAATAAGCGCCAACTCTGGTCGCCGTCACGTGACAAAGTCATGCTCATGGCCCCTCCCATTCCAGCTCGGCGAATCCGGCCGTGGCGTTGCGGGCGTTATAGTCTTCGAAAAGCCGCCATTTCTCTCGCTCCTCGGCGCCGGCGGTCTTCGCCGCCGCGGCGACGCCCTCGCCCTTCTTGATCGCGGCGCGAAGATCGGCGGTCAGCCGCATGAGATAGGCGCGTTGGTCCTCGAGCGCCTTGGGCCAGGGCGCGGGGAGGGGGCCATGTCCGGCGACGACCTGCGTCGCCTTTATCGCTGCGAGCCTGTCGGCGACGTCGAGAAAGCCGAGCAGGCTGCCGTCGACGACCGGCACATGCTGTAAAAAGAGCAGATCGCCGGAAAAGAGCACGCCGCTTTTGGGATCGAGAATGGTGAGGTCGCATTCGCTATGCGCCGTGCGCCACGCCTGCAGGACGATCTCGCGATGGCCGAGATCGAGCGTCATCGTCTGGTCGACGGTCATTGTCGGCGGCACGATCGTGACGCCGTCGAGGGCGTCGCCCATCTGGGCGCGGAACGCCGAAAGATAATGCGGCCCGCGCGCCGCCAGCGCGCGCGGCAGATTTTTATGTCCGACGAAGGTCGCGCCGGTCCCGACGAAGGCGCCATTGCCAAACGTATGGTCGGGATGCGCGTGGGTGTTGATGACGTAGCGAATCGGCTTTTGCGTCTTTTCGCGCAGCGCCGCGAGGAAGGCGCGGCCTTCGATCAGGCTGCCGCCCGTATCGATCACCGCGACCGCTTCGTCCCCGACGATGGCGCCGAGATTGGCGATGTCGCCCGCATTTTCCCGGGTCATGAGGGAAGTTTCGCCATGATGCGCGTAAACGCCGGGGGCGATTTCACCTAAGGAGAAGGCGCGGGCGGGATTCCCGGCGACAAGCGGCGCGAGCGCCGCGACAAGCGCCAGCATGCGACGCAACATGTTGTTCGCCTTGGCTGTTTTATGGGCAGGCCGATGCGCTGCATCGCACGGCCGCGCCTTTGTTTTTTGCGATTGCGATTCAAGAGCTAGCGACATATTATCCCGCCGTTTCCGAGTTAAAAGATGTCTTCCGGACGGGAACCGGGAGCTTCTCGCCGCTGGCGGACGTTTTGTCCCGCCGGCATGAGACATAAACGGAAATCGCCTTCCCAATGTCGAGGCGCCTAGGAGGCACGACGTCGGCGGCGGCGCATAAAAATGCGCCCCGGGCGTCGTCAGGAGGAAAAGCTCATGCATAAACTGTTGTTGTCGACTTCGGTGGCTGTACTCGCGCTCGCCGGCGCGGCGCGGGCCGACGATTTGCAGACCCTGCAGAAGGATCCCAAGCAGTGGGTGATGCCGACGGGCGATTACGCCAACCTGCGTCATTCCGCTCTTAAGCAGATCACGGCCGAGAACGTTGGCAAGCTCGCGCCGGCCTGGCAGTTCTCCACCGGCGTTCTGCGCGGCCATGAAGGCGCGCCGCTCGTCATCGGCGACGTCATGTATTTGCATACGCCGTTCCCCAACAATGTTTATGCGCTCGACCTCAAGGATCCGGACCACAAGATCCTCTGGAAGTATGAGCCCAAGCAAGATCCGTCGGTCGTGCCGGTGATGTGCTGCGACACGGTGAACCGCGGCCTCGCCTATGGCGACGGCAAGATCTTCCTGGCGCAGGCGGACACGACGCTCGTCGCGCTCGACGCCAAGACCGGCAAGCTCCTTTGGTCGGTCAAGAACGGCGATCCCTCCAAGGGCCAGACCTCGACCGCAGCTCCGCATGTCTTCAAGGACAAGGTGTTCGTGGGCATCGCCGGCGGCGAATTCGGCGTGCGCGGCCACATCACGGCCTATGACGTGAAGACCGGCCAGCAGGTATGGCGCGGCTATTCGATGGGCCCCGACGCCGACACGCTCATCGAGCCGGGCAAGACCACCCATCTCGGCAAGCCGGTCGAGAAGGACTCGGGCATCACGACCTGGGAAGGCGAGCAGTGGAAGATCGGCGGCGGCACCACCTGGGGCTGGTACAGCTATGATCCGGACCTGAATCTCGTCTACTCAGGCTCCGGGAAT
>Ga0082335_1001321_pt2 | contig 40446 bp, 41 predicted proteins | sample Subgrocontami58m_FD_72375 | JGI IMG/M metagenome (GOLD analysis project Ga0082335, IMG submission 72375) | Subsurface groundwater microbial communities from S. Glens Falls, New York, USA - GMW37 contaminated, 5.8 m (SPADES assembly) (version 2) ...
GTTGGAACGTTTAATTCTGAAAGAATTATTATGTTCCACATTTGGACAAGTAGCTCAGTTGGTTAGAGCGGTCGCCTTACACGCGACAGGTCACAGGTTCGAGTCCTGTCTTGTCCACATATGACTGACGAGTCGCACGAAACATCTGAAGGTAAAGCCTTCGAGCCGGATGGGGCTGTTCCATCAAAAGAAGATTTTGCTTCCCGCGTGGGTGAATTGGCAAGAGCTACTAAAGAAAGAGGTATGGGGCAAATATTTGGATACATCTTTTCGGTTGAACAAACTCCTTATGGAGCTTACCCTGGTCGGGGATTTATCTTAGGACTGGATGTGAGAGAAAGTGATCAAGATGTAACAAGGTATAAAAGGCTGCGTGAATTGCTTCCTCATAGTCCAAGAATCCCAGAAGATCTGGAAGAGAGGTGGTGGTATGATCACCGAAATAGACAGGGGTGGTTTGTCCATAATTATCGACCACCAACAAACAAGTGGCAAACAAAAGAAGGTGGAAGTTTGTTTAGAAGATCAAAGATAATTGATCATGAAGAACCAATAACTTATGATGGGAAACATGGCGAGCGGGATTGGGTCCAGTATACGTATTTTGCACACATAATTGATCAATCTCAACGCCCTGGTGCGCCACTTTATTTAAATGTAGCGGTGCCGCCCGATATTGCCAGAGAGATAGATCGTATGGCTTCAGAAAATATTTATTTTCCTGATGAGTATCTAAAGGCGCTTTTCCCAGATATCATAGGAAATGATCCAAGGAGAAAAGTTAAGCGGTATCCTGCTAATGAACTTATGACCATAGATCTTAGAGCAGATTCTACAAATCCCAAGATTTCAGTTTTGTCTTATCCTGAACCCATACCTTTCTGATATCAATCCACATCCTTTTATGTGCCTTCGTTCCAGCTGGAGAGGTAGTGTTTTTGTTCATTGGTCAGCTGATCAATAGTTATGCCCATGGACTCAAGTTTAAGCCGGGCAATTTCAATGTCTTGATCCTCAGGTATGCTATAGATATCATTTTTTAGTTTCCCGCGATTTTTGACAAAAAATTCAGCTGCCAAAGCCTGGTTGGCAAAGGACAGATCCATTACATCAGGTGGATGACCCTCTGCTGCCACCAGGTTGATCAGTCTCCCCTCTCCCAAAACAAAGATTTTCTTCCCGTCCGGCATGACTAGTTCCTCCAAAAACTCCCGTACTTTGGTGATTTGTTTAGCCATTTTAACCAAACCCTCGTAATCAAACTCCACATTAAAATGGCCGGAATTACAAATAATTACACCGTTTTTTAATGATTTAAATAACTCTTTTCCCAAAACTCCTTTATTGCCTGTGGCAGTCACTATTATATCTGCTTTTTGGGAAGCTTTGGAAACAGATGTTACTTCAAATCCATCCATCACTGCCTGCAAAGCCCGCACCGGATCTACTTCTGTAACAGTTACATGTGCTCCCATGCCTCTGGCTCGCTCCGCAATCCCCCGGCCGCACCAGCCATAACCGCAAACCACAAAAATTTTGCCTGCCAAAAGAACATTGGTGGCCCGGATTATTCCGTCTATGGTTGATTGACCTGTGCCATAGCGGTTGTCAAATAAATGTTTGGTTTGAGAGTCATTGACTGCCATAACCGGAATTTTTAAATCCCCTTTTTCTTTCATGGCCTTTAGCCTGATTACGCCGGTGGTGGTTTCCTCGGAGGATCCGATAATCTCTTTAATTTGGTCTTTTCTTTCCGTGTGCAAAAGAGTGATCAAGTCTGCCCCGTCATCCATGGTAATTTGGGGGTGAAAATCCAGCACTTGATTCAAATGTTTGTAATAAGTTTCCCTATCCTCCCCTTTTTTGGCAAAAGTAGGAATATCAAAATCTTTATTTAGGGACTGCGCCACTTCATCCTGCGTGGACAACGGATTTGAGGCGCAAAGAGCCAAATTAGCTCCTCCTGCTTTAAGGGCGATCATCAAATTAGCAGTTTCGGCAGTAACATGCAAACAAGCACCCAAAGTAATTCCCTTGAAAGGCTTTTCTTTTGCAAAGCGCTGTTTGATAATTTCCAGTACTTGCATCTGGCTGCCGGCCCATTTAATTTTTAATTCACCTTTATCCATAATTTTCCTGGTATCTTTGTTTAAACTCCGCAATAGTAAAGCTATGAGTAGTTGTACCATATTTTTCCACACTGTAGCAAGCAGCTATTGATCCCATTTGGCCGCATTCGTTTAAATCCAAACCTTGTAAATAGCCTGATAAAAAACCTGCCCTGTAAGCATCCCCTGCGCCTGTTGGGTCAATTACTGATTTTGGTCTGGCTGCCTGAATACGAATAAGACCTTTTTTTGTAAGTATTTCCGATCCTTTTTCACCCAAAGTTGTAATCAGTATCTCCACCTCAATTTTTTTAAGTCTTTTTTTAATCATGCCAATTTCATAATCATTGCCAATTAGTATTTTGGCCTCTTTAATTCCTGTAATTAAATCCTGATCAGTAAGCCTTGGAAGCTGCATGCCCGGATCAAACATATAAGGAATATTAAGTTTTTGGCATTCCAAAGCAAAATTTACCATGGCTTTTGGATCATTGGGGGAAATCACCACAAATCCGGGTTTTTGAAGAAGATCTGCAATTTTCAAAGATGCATTATTTTTCATGCTGCCTGGATAAAAAGAGGTAATCTGATTATCTGCTTTGTCTGTGGTAATAAAAGCCTGGGAGGTTTGCTCATTTTTGATAACCTTGATGCTTGAAACATCCACCCCTGCTTTTTGAAGAAACCTGTGGTATTCATCAAAATCCTCGCCAACAGAACCCAAAATAGAAACAGGTATTTCCAAAAGAGCCAGGTTATAGCTAATATTGCCTGCAGTTCCTCCTTGTTGCTTTTTTAAAGTGTCCACCAGGAAAGATAAATTAAGAATATGGATTTTGGTAGGATCTATATGGTCGCTAAACTTCCCAGGAAAATCCATGATCACATCATAAGCCAGCGACCCTGTTACCAAAACATAACTTTTCACAATTATAGTTTATCAGAAAAAAACAACCTGTCATAGACGGGTTTTTATTAAGCTGACCTATAGTTGCAACTAGCCTTCCATAAGTGTATAATTTCATAATGATAAAGACGGTAGAACAATTAGCTCATTTAGCTCAAGGTCTTAGGGCAAAAAGGGAAATAAGAAGTTTTTTAAAAGCTGAAGAAAGAGCTGTTAAATTCGAATATGGAATAAAGGATGAAGTTTGGAGTTGGTATGGTGGTATGGTTTGTGAATATGATGCAACTTTTGCCAGGATACTCGATGCCTTCAATCTATACTCTTTTCGTCATATTCTAGCTGAAAGAGCAAAAAAGGGTTTATCTACTTATGTGCTTGATTTAATGGGAGGAGACGCTAGCTTCCTCCGTGATTTAAAATACCCGGCTAATAAACAAGACAATCCGTCTCCTTTTAATGCAGGACTTTGTGTAACTTTGGTAGATGGAAGGCAAAAAAGACTACAAGAGTTAGACCAAAGGCTTAATATTGAAGTTTTGTGTGGTGATCTTACATCAAAGAGAACTTGGGCTTTAATAGACGAGAAACAAAGAGAAATGGGGATAGATGCTTTTGATTTAATTGTTTGTCGCGGTGCTGACGGAGTTAAAGAAGATATGATTCCTCGAGCACTGTATCCTTTTCTCTTTGGTAAGATATGGGGTAGATTAAGCGGTAATGATGGCCTTTTCCTTACACAGTTGCCTGAAACAATTAGGCCTAGAGAATTGTTAGGACAGTTGAGATTAATTCCAGAAATTAGATTAAATTTCCAGCCATCAAGATACAGACCTGCTGAGGTATATCCTTCACTAGGTATCATAAAAACCAGTGCAGCACCAGAAAACCTTTGATAAAACACCTTCCTACATGTCAAGTGGGAATACAGACTTCACGGTAGTGGCAGAGTTTTTAAGAAAAATGATATAATCCTGTGATATGTGTGGTATTTTTGGCTATATTGGGAATAAAAATGCCTCCCAGGTGATTTTGGAAGGATTAAAAAGGCTGGAATACCGGGGTTATGATTCATGGGGAATTGCCGTGGTAGCCGATCAGATTAAACTTAACAAAAAAGTGGGTGCAATAGGAGATTTAAACCAAGCTTTAAATCTTCCTAAATCAAGTATAGGAGTTGGTCATACCAGATGGGCTACTCATGGAGGAGTTACAGAGATCAATGCCCACCCCCATTTTGCCACTGATAAAAGTTTTTGTCTTGCTCAAAACGGCATAGTAGAAAATTACCAGAGGTTTAAAGATGAACTTTTGAAAAAAGGATATAAATTTGAGACAGAAACCGATACTGAAGTAATTGTCAGGCTAATTGAAGATAAATTTAAAAGCAGTCAAGACCTGAAAGAAGCTGTAAGAAATGCTTTTTTAGAACTTGAGGGTCGTAATACTATTATCGTTTTATCCAAGGATGGTCAAATTATTGCTGCCAGAAACGGTTCCCCTTTGGTGGTTGGGGTAAAAGATAAAGAAGTTTTTTTCTCTTCCGACACTCTATCTTTTGCTCCGTTTGTAGATAAAATTTTGGTGATTGATAACGGCCAGATGGCTTATTATAACAATAAACTTAATGTAATAGATATTAAATCCAACAAGAGTCTTCCATATCACCTTGAAAAGATTGATTTTCACTCAAGTAAAGTAGATAAAGAAGGTTATGATTATTTTATGCTCAAAGAAATTCACGAGAGCCCTTTCGTAATAAATCAGATTGAAAGGAGAGAAGAAAGCCAATTTGAAAACTTTATCAAGGCTATTAAAAAAGCCAAAAATGTTTATACCATTGGTTCCGGCACTGCCGGCATTGCCGCATCCCAGATAGCGTTTTATCTTAGGATATTTGCAGGGGTTAATGCAATAAGCGTCATAGGAGCTGATATGTATGATTATTATGATTTATTAACTAAAGATGATTTGATTATTGTTCCTTCCCAGTCAGGAGAGACAGCAGATGTATTGGAAGTTTTGGAAATTGCCAAAAAAAGAGGGGTGAAAATTGCCTCTTTGGTTAATATGCCGGGTTCTACCATGACCAGGATGTCTGATTTTCGCTTTATGAGCTCTGCAGGACCGGAAATTTGCGTGATGTCCACTAAAGTTTTTACTTCTCAAATTAGCTGGGGGTATTTGTTGGGAAAAGCAATAAGCGGAAAGGGTAAAGAAGGAATGGAAAAATTGAAAATACTGGCTGACGAAATTGAAAAATATTTAAATACGGACACTAATCATGAAATTATCAAAAAACTGGCCAAGAAACTAGCTAAGGCCAAAGATATTTTTCTGCTGGGTAAGTATCAAAACTTTAACATTATTAAAGAAGGCATGATTAAAATTATTGAAGGCTCATATATTCATGCTCACGGCATCCCTGCAGGAGATTTAAAGCATTATGCTATTACTTTGATGGAAAAAGGAGTGCCTGTAATTGTGGCTGTGTCGGAAGATGTAGCAAAAGATGATGTGATTAATGCGGTTAATCAAGTTAAAGCAAGAGGCGCAACTGTAATTGGTATTTCGCCCTTTTCTCACGCTGGTTTTGATCATTATATTCCTGTTCCCAATACAGGAGAAACTCAAGCAATTATTAATATTATCCCTTTGCAGCTTTTGGCTTATTACATGGCAGTTGAGCTGGGCCATAATGTGGACAAACCCCGCAACATTGCCAAAAGCGTGACAGTAAAATAAAGGATGCAGGAGATTTAGCGAGCTTTTCTGGAACTTCTTCTGGGCCAATTTCGCAGCATTAAAACAACTGCTAAAATTAGAATAGCATTAATCAAGCCTGCCCAAATTATCCATTGATCAGCATTGCTCATCGTTTGCCTTTCTTAGCTAAAATAATAGCTAACCACAAAGTTACTATAGCAGAAGGTAAATTCACAGTCAATAACAATAGTTTATCCGAATTGGTTAGGATAGGCAAAATAAAGATTGATCCAAACCACCCTGCTGAAATGTTGGTGAACCAGTCTGACAGCACTGACGAAACAGTCTTATCAAATAGCCGAAGTTTCACAAAAACATCTTATCATACCTGATGTATAATTATGTCATGCAAGAGACTGGCAAGCTTTTTTCATTTTTGGGACTGGTATTTTTGGTTTTGGGGCTGATTTTTAATATCATGCCCAATTTGCCCAAAATTCCTGGGGACATTTATATTGATAAACCAAATCTTAAAATCTATATTCCCTTTACTTCTGCAATTGTAATTTCTGTTATTTTAACTTTGATCTTCAATTTTTTTAAGAAATAAGTTTTAACTCTTTGGCATTCTTCTTTGTTATTACTCTTCTGCCGCTTTTTACCTCAATTTGTTTTCTGGCATTTCCGGCAATCGTTCCACCTTCTGTAGCCACCTTTCTATTTTCAGGAAAGGTTTTTGGCTTACGCTTTTGAGATATCTCCGTTGTGGCAGTTTCTGCCAACATATTAAGTACCAATTCCAAATTTGTCATGTTGTCTCGCAAGTTTTCCTTCTTGAGTCCTTTAAAATTTTTATACTTCTTTGTACTCATACCTGTCCAAGCGGAAGTAATATCATCTGTTAAAATAGCAAACTCGCTGGTTTCTTTTACTCCTCGCATTTCCCATTCATCAGTTAAAGCTTTGCGTATCTCAATACTTTTTAAGCGTTGATTAATCCAATTTTTACTGTAGCCTTTCCTAAGATAAGTTTGTAAGGCGCGGTTAATTGCCAGTTCGGGATCATGCGTTTCTTCAATGCGTTCATATCCTACGCGAGCAAGCCATAACTTAAAAGGTTCTGCATTAGGGGAAGGTATACTCTGGATTATCCGAAGTATAACTTCAGTATCTGCCGCGTCAGTTTGATAGTATTTCCCATCGGCTGCCATCATTTTCAGTTGGTGACATTTTGTCACCGACTCACTTCCTTCTTTACGTAATCTTTGAGCAAGTTTATTCCAGTATTTCCTGGGGCTTTTGCTGTTCGTTAATACGGCAGCAACATCAACAACCGAGAAATACCATTTCTCTTCCTCGTCATTCCAGAAACGTCGGATTCTTTTTCCCTCAAAAATTGCGATTTTAGATATTTTTGTCACGGGTTTATTTTACCAGATTTTATGAGAGGAGCGGGCGATGGGACTTGCACCCACGACCTTCTCGTTGGCAACGAGACATTCTGGCTGCTGAACTACGCCCGCTTAAAGTGCCGCAACCCAGAATCGGACTGAGATAATCCGCTCTTCAAGCGGACGCCTTGACCACATTGGCAATTGCGGCATATCGTAAATTTTAACACAAAAATCCGGCCATTAAAATGACCGGATTTTAATAATTCCCAGTTTAAAAAATAACAAACTCTTCCCTATTTCTTTTTTGACACCAGGATATAAACTTTATATGCTCCTGCTGCACCTACGGCAAGATAAACTACTTTCACTAATAAAGAATCAGCACCTCCCAAAACCGATTCAACCAGATTTATGCCAAGTGCTGACAAACCCAAATTAAGGGCAGCCAAAGCCAAAACCCATCCGAGCAGTTTCATTTTTTTTATCACCCCCTTATGATTTAATAGTAGACATACCCTGGTAGTGATTGTCAATATAGATTATAATATCTATCAGACTGGAGGTGAGAAATTTTGGACAAACCAATAGGTAAAGTTGTACATTTCTACGACAAATTGGGAGTGGCTATAGTGGATCTTGATAAAGGGGGGTTGAAAGTTGGAGATGAGGTTAAATTTAAAAGGGGTGAGGAAGAGTTTAGCCAAAAAATAGAGAGTTTGCAGGTTGATCGCGAGCCGGTAGAATCTGTTAAAAAAGGAGATTCTTTTGGGCTAAAGGTTGATAAGCCTGTTAAGGTTGGAACAGAAGTATATTTAGTATAGTAACTTGCGTTGAAATCCTTCCAATATTGCGGGATCGTCTAATGGTAGGACGATAGCCTTTGGAGCTATCTATCATGGTTCGAATCCATGTCCCGCAGCTAGGCACAAAATTATTCTAAAATCCCTAGGTGTTCTATCCAGTCCACCTCCCAGGTGTACAATGGTATTACGTATACCTAAAAGCAAATGAGTGTATCTAATTTAAGGTAAACAGTATATAATCAACATCTAGAAAACCTAATGATTATGTTATTTCGACTGCAAGAAATTACACCTCATTAATCTTTGACAGTTTAACTCTTAGAGTTCAACTACCAAATTGCTTTCTAATATTTTTATGATCGCATATCTCATCTTGGTACATAAGTACCCTAAACAGTTCAAAAGACTCTTTATGGCAATTTACCATTCCGCCAACTATTATCTGGTTCATGTGGATAAGAGATCAGGCGTTGGATTACAAACGGAGATACAAGATTTCTTGTCAGGTTTTTCTAACGCATCTTTGCTGAAGAGTGAAAACACTCTTTGGGGGGGATACAGTCTGATAGATGCTGAGTTGCGGGGCATTAAGGAATTATTGAAGATGGGCTTGAAATGGGAATTCTTCATAAACCTTAGCGCACAGGATTTCCCTTTAAAATCGCAGGCGCACATCCAAGATTTTCTTAATCGCAATATAGGAAAAAATTTCATCAAGGTGGCTAACCAGAGCAAGTTCCGTTCTGATACACTATCTCGAATACAGAACTATGCCATAGAGTTTGGTAACAGGATACTGCGCATTCCTATCAAGCGACCGTATCTTGCCGGTGTGACTCCTTATATCGGAAATCAGTGGATGATCTTGAGTAGGAAGTTCTGTGAATTTGTTAGTTACAACCCTGAGGTCGAAAGGTTCAAGAGATTCTATCGGCACACCTTCATCCCTGATGAAGGATTCTTTCAAACGGTAATAATGAACACTAGCTACAAGGGAACTATCATAAACGACGATAAAAGGACCATTGACTGGGTGCCAATAGGAACAATAAAGTTACGTCCAAGAAACTTCACATTCAAAGACGCCGAATTCTTGCTAGCAAGTCAAGACTTGTTTGCCCGCAAATTCAACGAAGCTGTTGATGGAAAAATCTTGAGTATATTGGAGTCGAATATTATCTGATAGTATAAGAAATGTAATGAAATATAGAACGCTTGGAAAAACAGGATTAAAAGTTTCGGAAATTGGTTATGGTACTTGGCAACTTGCAAATGATCCTGGTTGTTGGGTGGGAGCAGATTTAAATGAAAGTCTAAAGAGTCTTCACCTGTTTGTCGAGTTAGGTGGTAACTTTATTGATACTGCCTGGATCTACGGTTATTCTGATGAACATCCTGATAGCCATCCCTCAGAAGGACTGATTGGAAAGTTTTTAAAAGAATCCGGTAGGAGAAATCAACTGGTTATAGCCACAAAAGTTCCGCCAAAAAATATGAAATGGCCAGCCTGGAAAGGTACCCCAACCTCAGAAGTGTTTCCTAATGATTGGATAGAAAAATGCGTAAATGATTCTTTAAAAAGTTTAGGAGTTGATGTTATTGACCTGGTTCAGTTTCATGTTTGGCAAGATGATTTTGTTAATGAGGATGGCTGGAAAGAAACCATCCAAAAGATTATGAAATCAGGAAAGGTTAAATGCTGGGGTATATCGGTAAATGACTATCAACCAACAAATTGTATAAAAGCTTTAGATACAGGTTTAATATCAACTATTCAATTTATCTTTAACGTATTTCATCAAAAGCCGACTGAAAAATTATTCCCTTATGCTAAGGAACACAATATTGGTTTAATCGCTAGAGTTCCTTTGGATGAAGGTGGGCTATCCGGCAACTTCACTAAAGATACTATTTTTGAAGAAGGTGACTTTAGAAGAGAGTTCTTTACTAAAGAAAGACTAAAAGAACTAGTCAAAAAAACCGATGATTTGAAAAAACTATTTGATGGAGAAGCAAAAACTCTTCCCGAACTAGACTTAAGGTATATTTTATCCTTTGACGAAGTCTCAACAGCCATACCAGGCATGAGAAAACAGAGAAATGTAGAAGCTAACACCTCTTTTTCAGATGGAAAAAAGCTCTCTAAAGAGTTAATGGAAGAACTTAAGAATCACTCCTGGGAGAGAAACTTTTATCCCACTAAAGATCCTTCTATGAAAGATACAAACTATCTTGAGCCATAATTTGGTTTAAGGTAGCGAAGGTTAGATCAATTGGATAGTTTGCTATAATAAGAGGATGAAAAATACAGCCACACTTTTAGTTAGTTGTCCTGACAGAAAAGGACAAGAGCGGTAAAATGCCACATTGGAAACCGGGTGCTTACATATGGAAATAAAACAGTTGTGTTTGATTAGATGTTATTCAAGGGGCTTTCCCCTGTACGCTATTGTATCAAAAGGTAAATCTCCTAGAATTACCCTGGTTGCTTGTAAGGCTATGGGAGCTTGAGTCAAAGGAACAAATGCAGGATCGCCTCTTCTTGTGAAACTTACTTCTAGAATAGTACGGGCGGCTTCTTCCTGTGCTATTGCAGTTAAATCTCTTATTCGACCGGCTTTATCTGCTGTTATTGTAGCAACGAATGAAATACCTCCATTTAGTCTTCTGAGATTATATGATGAAGAAGTTCTGTCAAAAGGATGTAAAAACTCGTTTGAAGAGATCCATTCGCTTTGCAGTGATTCCGCCATACTGGAATTCATTCTGACAAAAGTTGTTACCGTAGGTATCCACAAATTGTAACCTTTTGTAGGCTCTCTTAATTTTATCTCCACCCCCCAAATACTATGTGGATCTGAACCTGAATCTGCTATAAACTGAAAATGATTCACTTTCCTATTAACAACTGGCAACAAAGCATAATCTTTTCGGGAAAGCAGTTCCGGACGGTCACGCCATTGATTGGCAGATAAAAGTAATGCTGCATCATAGGGTTCTAGTAGCTCTTCAATCCTTCTGGCTGGTTCAGAAAGTGCAGGGCTTGTGGGCCCGCGTAATACCATAAAGTAATCTGTTACAGCTCTTTCTAATCCTCCAGGTTGCATTCGCGGAGTATATCATTTGCGCAATCAGTAGTCAATTTCAGGAAATATCCCTAGGTGGCCTATTTAGTCCACCTCGCGCCGCCGGCATAGCCTATGGCGACGCACGGCCCAGGTGGGATTGCTACATACAGCATTTACTTGGCAAAAGTGTTAATATGTATTAAATTATGATAAATTTGTTTGCAGGATTAAAGGCTTTTATAGTTGGTGTTTTGGTCTCTGTAGGGGCTATTACTACCCCGGTTGCTCCTGCGCAGATTAAAGAGGTTCAACAAATTAATAAACCTGCAGCATCTTCAATAAATATTGTAGTTAAAACTTCCTCACCTTCACCCTTATCAAATACTAATTTATCTCCAGTTAGTACCCCCTTGCCACAAAACAAAGACAATTATCAAAGCAACGATCTTTTCATACAGGGTACATATTCTTATCTTGGTCAATCAATTAAATACTTATTTCTGGTACCTAAAAATGGTGGTGGGTTTAGCGGCAGCATTGGGGGTGCTTGTGAAGGTACTGTTAGTGGTGAGTATGAAGGCGGAAACAGCGGGAAAATATCCGGCAGGGTTTCCGGAGACTGTAACTTTCTATTTATAAAGAGTAGTGGATTATCAACCGGCTATAAAGGTTTTTTGTACCCGGATAGCAAAAAAATAGTGCTTGAAATTGAAAACTCACCTATCAAAGGGCCTTTAACAATAAACTATAATTAAGGTATTTGCATTTATTTGGCAGATGTGGTACTATTATAAATAGTTGATTTAAGAATTTTTAGCTATAGATCATTTTTTCCTCAAGGGACTAACTTTTCAAGTAGCTCCTGATATTTTTTAAATATTGGTTTCTTTTTCAATTTTTAATTTTCTTACTTCTCTCTATTTAATATGATGAAGAAGAATCAAAGTATATGTATAACAATAATAGATATAGAACATCAATCCGAGGTAATAATGGCAATGGATTCTCTTCTCATAGAGGCAGATTTAACAACCCCAGATTTTCTTCGAATAATAGAGGTGGGGGTCAAAGAAAAAGCCAATTGGAAGGAGCAAATATTAACATGTTTATCAAAAAAGCTGCACCTATTATAGATCAGGTAACCTTGGAAGATATTTCTTTTGATGATTTTGATATTGCTCAAGCCTTAAAAATCAATATAAAAAACCATGGATATAGTAAACCTACCCCAATTCAGGCACAGGCTATCAAACCAATTTTGGAGGGCCGTGATGTTATTGGTTTGGCTTCAACAGGCACGGGCAAAACAGCAGCTTTTTTAATTCCGCTCCTTGATAAAATCTTTAAAAACCGCAGCCAAAAAGCCTTAATTATTGTTCCCACACGGGAGCTGGCTGTTCAGATCAATGAAGAATTTAGAAATTTTTCTTTTGGCATGCACATGTATTCAGCCCTTTTAATAGGCGGGTCAAATATGCACAGGCAAATTAGTGATTTAAGAAGAGGTGCTCAAATAGTTATTGCTACTCCAGGTAGACTTAAAGATTTAATCGAAAGAAGAACACTATATTTACAGGATTTTGCCAATATTGTTTTGGATGAAGTTGATTTAATGGTTGATATCGGGTTTATTAATGATGTTAAATATTTTATTTCCTTAACGCCAAAAGTCAGGCAGTCTTTATTTTTTTCAGCCACTATTCCTTCCAAAGTTCAGGGAATTTTGCAGTTATTTGTTACTAATCCTTTAACTATTTCTGTTAAAAAACAGGATACTTCTGAAAATGTTGAGCAAAATGTTATAAAAGTTATAAATCCGGCTAAAAAAATGGATCAGCTTCATGATTTGTTAATTCAGGATGGATTTGATAAAGTCTTAATTTTTCTGCGTACCAAACATGGAGTTGATAGATTGCACAGGGAACTTGAATATAGAGGTTTTAGAATAGGTGTTATTCATGGCAATAAATCACAAGGACAGAGACAAAGGGCCTTGCAAGCCTTTAAACAGGATGAATTTCAAATACTTTTGGCAACAGATGTGGCTTCCCGTGGCTTGGACATTGATAATGTTACTCATGTGATAAATTATGACCTTCCCCAAACTTATGATGATTATATTCACAGAATAGGCAGAACAGGTAGAATCGGCAAATCAGGAACTGCATTAACCTTCATTTGATATAGATAATCTCTCTTGTTTTTTTCACCCCTTAGATTTAACATAAATTTATGGATGAGAATAAATTTAAAGCAATAGTTGAGGGCGTTGTTAATATGGCAATAGATCCAATCAAGAAAGATCTAAGCATAGTAAAGAAGGATCTAAATGGAGTGAAGGAAGATCTGGGTGTAGTAAAGAAGGATCTAAATGGAGTGAAGGAAGATCTGGGTGTAGTAAAGAAGGATCTAAATGGAGTGAAGGAAGATCTGGGTGTAGTAAAGAAGGATCTAAATGGAGTGAAGGAAGATCTGGGTGTAGTAAAGAAGGATCTAAATGGAGTAAGAAATGATATTGCAGGAATAAAAGAAACGCAAAAAGACCATACAAGGAAATTAGAGGCTTTGTCAGGAGATATGGAACAAGTTCTCTCCGAGGTAAAAGCTACGCATGATGAAATAGGCCTCTGGCACCAAAGAGATAAGAGAGAAATTGATGAGATTAAAAATCATTTAAATTTGCCTTTAATGGCTGATATTCCTGAAGTTTAACCTTTTCCCATAATCTTTATAAGTGATTGTAAGCTTTCCCAGTCGTGAATGGAGACAGGGATAATTTGTTTTTTGGTTTTAGCAAGATTTTTTAGCTTTTTTTCTAAATCTTCTTTATTTATCAGATCAGATTTTGTAAGAAGAATCATTTCCTGTTTTTCCAAAAGTAGGGGATTAAACTTTTTAAGCTCATCAAGAATAATTTTATAATCTGTAAGAGGATTATCTGACTCTGTAGAAATACAATGTAACAGTAATTTAACTTTTTCTATGTGTTTTAAGAATTTATGGCCCAAGCCTTTACCTTCCGACGCGCCTTCTATTAACCCGGGAATATCTGCTATGACACTACCATTTAACATCCCCAAATTAGGTTCAAGGGTTGTAAAAGGATAATCTCCAATTTTGGCGCTGGCATTAGTCAGCTCATTTAAAATAGAGCTCTTGCCTGCATTGGGCAGGCCAATCAAACCAAAATCTGCAATTAGTTTTAATTTCAAATTTAATTTCTTTTCTTCACCGCGCAAACCCGGCTGGGCATATCTGGGAGTAGTATTTCTGGGGGATTTAAAAAAAGCATTTCCTTTTCCTCCCAACCCTCCTTTTGCAATTAATACTTTTTTTCCTATTTCATTAAGTTCTATTTCTTTATCTTCCCCGTCTGTAATAAAAGTTCCAATAGGCATTATTAAAGTTAAGTCACCTGCATCTGCCCCGGTCTTTTCATTTTTTCCTCCAGCTTCACCATTAGGCGCGGCTAAAACTTTTTTTGAAATATATCTGTTTAATGCATATAAATCAGAGGTTACATCCACATAGACATCCCCGCCTTTTCCTCCATTACCGCCATCAGGCCCCGCGCCTTTTTTGCTATGGAAAGAAATACGCCCCGGCCCTCCATGTCCTGCCTTAATAACAATATCAACCTCATCAATCAGCATATTGGCTATGGTAACATATTTTAATCTGTGTTATACTTAACTAGTGCAAACCTCATTTTACGCCAGCGGATTTCTTTACAGTATAAAAACCCACAGAATTCTCCTTATCCAATCCCAACAAAAAGACAGTCCTGATTTTTTATGGTCCACTATTGGAGGAGAAAGCAGTGAAGGTGAAGAAGCCCAAACAGCTTTTGCCCGGATTATAAATGAATTACTGGATATAGATCTAAAAACAAAAAACATTTATCCGGTTTATGATTATTTTCATGAAGTGCGGGATAAAATTAATTATGTATTTTATGCTGCGGTAAATAGTCCCCGGGTTAACCGCCTTAAAAAAGGCACTTTTTCATGGGTAGGTTTTCATGAAACATCCAAGCTTCCTTTTACTGCTCATTCCAAACAGGATGTGATAGTTGGGGAACGGGTTATCAATGCTAAATGGCGGGCCGATGAGGCTAAAAAAGCGCTTACAGCCTAGCCACGAGGTCAATTTTACGGATTCTGATATTTTTGGGGGTAACTTCCACAAACTCGTCGTCATTTATATATTCAACCGCCTCCTCCAAACCCATTATTCTGGGAGCATCAAAATGATCTGAAGTTCCTTCTCCGCTTGAGCGGTGATTTGTTTGGGCTTTTTCTTTGCAGGCATTTACAGATATGTCGCCTGCCCGGGAGCTTTTTCCTATAACCTGGCCCTTATAAACAGATATGCCGGGACCTATAAATAAAGTTCCCCTATCTTGTATGCCTGTCAGCGCGTAAAGTTTGGTTATGCCGTCTTCGTGAGCAACCAACGATCCATTGTCTCTGTCAAATCCTTTTTGTATGTCAGGACCAAATTCAAAAAAACTGGTATTAAAAATTCCAAGGCCTTTTGTATCAGTAATAAACTCACTCCTGTAGCCGAAAAGTTCTTTGGTGGTAGCTATAAACTCCATGGTAACAATTCCTTCAAGACTTGCCATATCTGTAAGTTTAGCGTGCCGAAGTCCCATTTTTTGCATCACCATTCCGGAAAATTGTTCCGGTACTTCAATATACACTTTTTCATACGGAGTCATAACTTTACCCTCCACGATTTTTTCTATTACCTGCGGGCGGGAAACTTGAAATTCATACCCTTCCCTACGCAGTCTCTCTATTAAAATGGAAAGGTGCAACTCGCCTCTTCCCGCTATGGTCCATCCTGAGCCTGTCGAAGGATCCATGCGCAATGCCACATCTTCTTCAACAGCCTTAAAAAGGCGCTCTTCTATTTGTCGGGAAGTTTTAAACTCTCCTTCACGGCCGGCAAAAGGAGAAGTATTAACCCCGAAAGTCATTCTGACAGTTGGTTCTTCTATAAAAAGCAGAGGTAGAGTAGGAGTATTCATATTATTCACAATTGTTTCTCCGATGGTAATATTTGGTATGCCTGAAATAGCTACAATGTCTCCTGCAAAGGCCTCTTTACAGTCAATTTTTTCCAGTCCTTCAAAAGTCATCAAAGAAGTTAACCTATATTTATTTTTTACTCCGTCTGCAGAAATATGAATTATATCCTGGTTTTGGCTAAGTTTACCCTCAAAAATTCTGCCTGTAGCTAATCTTCCTTTAAAATTATCAGGTGAAGTGGATGTAATAAGCATTTGCAAGGGTTTAGCGCTATCCCCTTTTGGTTCAGGCACATATTTTAGGATTGCCTCAAAAATAGGGGTAATATCTGACATTGTATCCAGCTCCGGCTTGTCCCCAGCCAGGCCCTTTTTTCCCGATGCATAAACAATGGGAAAATAGGCAGCAGCCTCGTTGGCTCCCAATTCTATAAACAAATCAAAAGTTTTATTAACTACAAAGTCAGTTCTGCTGTCGGCTTTATCAATTTTGTTAACTACCACAATAATTTTTAGCCCCATTTTTAGGGCTTGTTTTAACACAAACCTGGTTTGGGGCATTGGACCTTCTTTAGCGTCAACCAGCAGTAAACAGCCGTCTGCCAGTTTCAAGACCCTTTCCACTTCCCCTCCAAAATCAACATGTCCCGGAGTATCTATAATGTTAATTTTTACGCCTTTATAGGAAATAGAAGCATTTTTGGAAAATATCGTAATGCCTCTTTCTTTTTCCAGCTCATTACTATCCATGATCAAAGAGGTATTTGCCACATCTTTGTTAAGTTTGGTTTTGGTCTGCTTTAGCAGGGCATCCACCAAAGTGGTTTTGCCGTGGTCAACATGCGCAATAATGGCAATATTCCGAATATTTTTCATGACATACCATTATACGCTATTTTGATAAAATATGCTAATATCCATGAGGAATTGAGATATTAAGCGGAACCTCACCGTACATTGCTCCATATAGATTAAAAGCACTCGCGGGATAGATAACTAAAGATCTTCTTGCAGTTAATGTTGCATTAAGTGTATTACAACAGGTAATTATTAAGACTTCAGCTGTCCCATCCATAGAATCTACCCACTGCTGTACAGGATACTCGTTGCCATCATCTCTAAATGACCACTGTTCGCTAGGAACAATCTCGTGTGCATGGAGTAATTTTAATCTTCCCCTAATATCCTTAGGAACCTGTGGTAAAGGAATATGTTCTTCAAAATCTCCTTCCATATAGCCCATGATTTCCCGTTGAAAACTCTCTATTTCTTCAGGTGTCCTGTCGCTATAGAATTCTTTAAATACCCCTTCAGATATAAAGAATGTAATATATGATCCTAAATTAACTTCTCTCATTTGGGCAGTATTATATCATTACACCACCTCTTTAATGATTTTTGCATCCCCATAATAAGTGTTAGAATGTGAATAATGGCAATGAAGTTTACAAATGCGCCTTTTGTTAAGAAAGTGGAAAAGCCGTGGGGATATGAGCTGATTTTTACCACGGATGACCTGCCATATACCGGAAAACTGATGCACCTTAAGGCAGGCACCAGACAATCTTTGCAAATCCATGACCAAAAAATTGAAACATATTATTTGGGTTCTGGACAAGGCGGAGTCCTGATAGAAAATGAAAAAGGAGAAATGGAAAGGATTGAATTTGAGAAGAATAAAGGATATACCACTAAAATCAACCAAAAACACCGGATATTTGCTATAACAGATTGTGATATTCTGGAATTTTCTACTCCGGAAAAAGGAAATACTTACAGGCTGGAGGATGATTATTCCCGTCCAACAGAGACGGAAGAAATGAGAAAAGAGCCAAACAGGGGTTGGAAATAATACATAATGAGTCTTGCAGAAACTAAACGTGAATTGCCCGTTGTCATCCAAGGAGGCATGGGGGTTGGTATATCTAACTGGGAACTGGCACGGGCAGTGGCAATAGCGGGTAGAGACTTTGATACGCCGGTCTTGGGCGTGGTATCAGGAACAGGAGTTGAAGTATTACTCGTAAGGCGTCTGCAGGACGGAGATCCCGGAGGACATATGCGCAGGGCCCTTGCTGCTTTTCCTGCTCCAGAAATTACTAACTACATTTTAAATAAGTATTTTGGAGATATTTCTAAACCGCCTTCTGCCCGTTATAGAAACGCGCCAAAACTAGCTGATCTGTTAAGTAACAATCCTCTGCGGGTGAGAGAAATGAACGGGTTAAGTATTGCTGCCAATTTTGTAGAAGTATGGCTGGCTAAAGAAGGTCACGACAGACCTATTGGCATTAATCATCTGGAGAAAATCCAACTACTTCATCTGCCAAGATTACTCGGGGCAATGCTGGCGGGAGTGGATTTCGTGCTTGAAGGAGCCGGCATTCCTGATCAGGTTCCCGGTGTATTAGATAGATTTGCCAATCTGGAACCTGCCAAATATAAAGTTGATGTTGCCGGATCAAGAGATAAACTTGAAATGAATCTTGACCCAACATCATTTGGATTTGATAGACAGCTTAGGCGTCCGACATTTTTAGCTATTATTGCCTCCAATGTGCTGGCAAAAGTACTAGCAGATCCCCGCAAGGTTTCCGGTCAAGTAGATGGATTTGTTGTTGAGGGCCCAACAGCAGGAGGACATAATGCTCCTCCTAGGGGTAAACTTAACTTAACTGAACTAGGAGAACCGATCTATGGAATAAAAGATCTTGTTGATCTTGATGAGATTGCAAAATTAAAACTGCCTTTCTGGCTGGCCGGGTCTTATGGGAGTCCTGAGCAACTTGCTGTAGCACGAGCATTCGGAGCAACAGGCATTCAGGTGGGAACTATCTTTGCTCTGTGCAAGGAATCAGGGATGAGGGATGACCTAAAAAGAAGAGTGCACCAATTAGTAGAAGAAGGCAATTTAAAAATTCAAACTTCTCTTTTAGCTTCACCCACAGGATTTCCAATTAAAGTTGCTCTGATAGGAGAAACCCTTTCTGAACAGAAAGTTTATGATGGTAGAATAAGAAGATGTACAATAGACCACTTAGTTAGACCTTATCAAACACCAGCAGGAAAAATAGGTGTTCGTTGCCCTGCCGAACCTGCTAATGCTTTTGTGCAAAAAGGTGGCAATCTAAGGGATACTGAAGGCAGTATGTGTATTTGTAACGGACTTGCAGCTACTGCAGGTTATCCCCAGCTGGACAAGCTCGGCTTAGAGCCACCTGTGGTTACCCTCGGAGATGATATAGGATGCATTCTTGGAATTCCAAGAAGACCAGATGGCTCATATTCTGCCGAAGCTGCGCTTAGATACTTACTGGGAAAATAGTATTTTTTTAAGGTTATCTACTAAAATTTGATTATTAAAATATAAAAGCAATTGTTGTTGCCAATTGAGAGAATTGATGTTTATATCCGGTTCCACGCCACGGCCTTCAATAGGCAAATTGTCATCCCGTAAAGTGATAGAATGGACCAGAAATACAGAATATTTTTCCTGATCACTAATTTGGGTTTGCAAGGGAAAAACCCTTTCCACTGTCCCCCAGCCTTTAGTAGCAGTCCCCACCACTACTCCAAGGTGATATTTTTTCAAAGAGGCAGCCATCATTTCTGCTGAAGATTGGGTTTCTTTATCAACCAATATAACCATCTGCTTAAATTTGTTTATTACAGCCAATTTATCTGTCTGGGTTTTGAAAGGCAAATACTCCCCTTTTTTATAAAAATCAAAGGCGTATTGATTTTTTCCAAGGAAAAAACCCAAAAAATAAGCAGTGGCATCTATAGCTCCGCCAACATTGCCCCGCAAGTCAAAAATCAAAGCCTGCAAATTAGAATTATCAATGTATACTTCCAGAGCTTTCTGAAACTCATCCAAAGAGGTGGGAGTAAATTTTTTAAACTGCAGATATAAGATAGATGGGGAGATAAGTTTGGCAAAAACAGCCGGCTCCACCTTATTTTGGTCATATCTTTGTTTTGAATCCTGCTTGGTTAAAACATCTTTGGCATATGCAATTTTTTTATCTTTTTTTAGCTCTTCCGGCATATTCTCATAAGCTTTTTTTACTGCTTCTTCTGATGCGCCTTTGGCCAGCCCCAAATCTTTATACAAATCTTTTTCCGGATTAATATTGGAAACAGTGTTTTTCAACTGCTCTTCCTGTTTGGTAGTAAACAGTCCGCTTCTGCCCGCAGGATTTAGACTGGCCAAAACTTTTGAAGATATGGTGATTGCCTGATCCTTGCTGATTTTCTCCACTGATTTGATCAAATCTTCTCTTGTCTGAATCTTGTCTGTTTGGAGGGATAATCTGAAAAGCTCAAGAATTTGAGCATCGGAGAGATTATCCCAGTAGTTTTCTTTAATTTTGTCAAATATCTCGGATACAAAAGCCTGGTGGGAGTTTATTTGTTTTGAAGAAGAAAGCTTAAAAATCACAGCAATACCCAAAGAAAAAATTAACAAAAAGATTAAGAGTTTTTTTAAGGAATGAATTTTCACTCTTTTGAACATATGAAAGTTCTAGTATAATGCTTTCATGGATATTTTATCAATCATCTTAATTGTTTCAGGACTGATTCTTTTTGAGACGGTTTCATCAATCGATAATGCTGTTATCAATGCACAAGTTTTATCAACCATGTCCGAGCGGGCCAGACGGTGGTTTTTACTATGGGGGCTTTTGATTGCTGTTTTTTTGCTAAGAGGGCTTCTACCTTTTGCCATTGTCTGGATTACTAATCCATCTCTTGGCCCGGTAGCCGTAGTTACAGCTGCTTTTAGCTCTGATCCAAAAGTACAGGAAGCAGTTGAGCTATCAGCCCCGATCCTGCTTATCGGGGGAGGAGTATTTTTAATCTTCCTATTTTTCCATTGGCTATTTTTGGAGCCAAAAAAATTCGGACTGCGGGGCGAGAGGTTTATTCAATCCAAAGGAGTTTGGTTTTACGCTCTTGTTTCCATATTCTTGGCGGCAATTGTCTGGTTTGCCCTACGAGTAAATCCGTTGATGGCTTTTGGAGCAGTAATTGGCTCAACTGCCTTTTTTATAACTCACGGCTTTAAGGAAAATGCCGAACAAGCTGAAAGAAACCTTGTTACAGGCAGTAAGGTTCGCTCGGATCTAAGTAAAATTCTGTATCTGGAAGTTATTGATGCCACTTTTTCAATTGACGGAGTAGTAGGCGCTTTTGCCTTTACCTTATCTGTACCTCTTATTTTACTGGGTAACGGTATTGGAGCATTTGTAGTCAGAGAGGTGACTATTCACAACATTGAAAGGATTCAAAAGTATGTTTATCTAAAAAACGGAGCAATGTATTCAATCCTCTTTTTGGGAATGATTATGGTTTTAAATAGTTTTGGGTTTCATATTCCCGAATGGTTTACGCCAATTGTCACAGCTGTGATTGTGGGCTATTTTTTCTTGAAATCCAGAAGGTTAAATTCAATATGACTGAAAGAGGCCGCTGGCTAGCTGTAAGTGTAGTTACAATTGTAGCGGTGACAGGATGCAGTACAAATAATCAAGAACATCAAAGAAGTTGTCTTAAAACTAGTGCTCAAATAGCTAGTCAAGTTGGCGGAAATTCTGAAGATTGGAAACCACTTAAGGAAAGACCTGAATTACTGGAATATAAAGGAATTCCGAGGACTGTTGTGAGGCCTCAAGTTGGTAGCCTATGGGTTTATCCTAGTAATGGCGGAGCGCCAAGATACTTGCGGCTAGGAGAGGAAGAAAAAGTGGACAATGCAATTTATCGATGTACAATAAATGACGAACGAATTCTACCTTCGGTAGAAACATTGCCTTGAGTCTTACCAGAAAAATAGGTTTTTGGAATTTTGCTGATACTTTGGATTAAAAGGGGCTATTTGAGACATTAATAAATTGGCTGTTGGCGAGGAGGGAAAAACTCCCAGAGCTTTTTCAATAAATTTCCTGCCATTTTCTGTTTGTCCTGTATTTAGCAAAAACATCCCCATCCTGATATATGACAAGTGATTATCAAAACGGAAAGCATCCGTGGTAATTTTTTCCGGCGTAACTTCATAAAGCCTTTTGTCCTCCAAAACGGTTTTCTTGACAAAAATTACCATGTAATCGTCAATAAAAGCGAGCGCGTAGCTGTTATCGCGGCTGATAGCCTGTAAAAAACTTCTTCCCCATGGAGTTTGATCCGTGTGGGAAAAAATCACTGTTTCAAGGCTCAAATTCTGCTCCAGTGCTTTAAATTTGGAAAAGTCGGATTGACTTGGGATGTATACCTCCTGAAAGAATTTTTTGGGATAGGCTTCCGGCCTGCCGTCAACAAAGACTTTGTAAACCGGAAAACCGCGGTAAATTAAATAACTGCCAATGTCAAAATTATTATAAAAAGGCTGGGGTAGGTTATTATCCAGGGCAAAATCCACTGCCCCTTTGGCGCTTTCAACAAACTTTAAACCTGCTTTATACTGGCTGTCAGTATATTTATAATAATTATTGTTTAAATAAAAAAAGCTTTCCAGCAAAAACAATAGGGCAAAAAATAAGGAAATATAATTTTTAACTTTATTTGGTTTTATTGGTGGCAGAAAATTCAAAACAGCAGGAAGAGTTAAAAAAACCAGATAGGGAAAACTGCGGACATTCAAAAGAGCCAAAGTCATTCCAAAAGCAGCAAGCAGGATATTTTTAACATCAAATTTTTTCCGCAGCAATCCAAGTAAAATTATAAAACCGGCCAGGCCAATTGATAATTTAACAAACAGGAAATTTCTGTCGGCAAAATTGATATTTTCCAAAAGAAACATAGTCTGGTTTTCCACAATGCTGTAGCCATAGTTTTTAGTAACATTTAATGGATAGAGAAAACCTGTCAGGCCATTGGGGTTAATAAAACTGGCCCCAACCGATAGTAAGAAAATAAGTATCATTAGTTTTAGGTTTACACCCTTGGGGTGGGAAAGGATATAAATACCCTGTAGAAGTAGGCCTACAAAAAAGTAAATGTGGGTGTTAATCCAAAGAAGCTGAATAAGAGGAAGAAGAAAAATCAGTTTTGTTCTGCTTTTTGAAAATTTATCCAGAATATAAAGGGTGGAAGCTGTAAAAAGAAAGCTGAAAATTTCCGGCCGAAGTTCCAACCGTTCCCGTAAAACATGTAAAAATATAAATCCCAAAGGCAAAAGAAAAAACGCTTTTTCTTTGGGTACTGTTTTTAGGATAAGCCAGACAGAGAAAAGGATGGCCAGAACTTTAAAAATCAGCAAGGCCTGTAAGCCAAAAGCTTGTGAAAAGAGAAAAGCCCAAACTCCAAAAAGCCAGTGAGTATTAACATACTTAAAATCCGGGTTGGTATAGGAAAAAAGATTGGTTTTGGGAACTGAACCTTCCTGAAGAATGATCTCTCCTATCTTTAAATGTCTACCCAGGTCCTGATCAAATGACAGATCTGTTCTAAAAAGAAATGCAAAGACAAAAATAAGCAGTAAAATTTTTTGCCACATAAAAAGATTGTATCATGATCTAATATCCACTAAAATTTTCTGATGCTATATTTTCAATGTCAACCCCTGCTTCCAGTAAAGCTTGTTGTACAGCTTCAACCATAACCGGCGGGCCAACCACAAAATACAAATTGGCATTGGTTTCGGGAAAATACTCTTTGATAAAACTGGCATCTATTCTTCTTTTTTCGCCTTGCCAGTTGGGATCATCAGTCATGGTCAGGATTAATTTGAGATTTGGGATATTTTTAAGATCTTGCAGAAAAGCGCTGGAATTTTGATCTCTATTTGAATATAAAAGAGTTATCTTGTATGGCAGTTTTCTTTCTACCGCATACTTTAACATGCTCATATATGGAGTAATACCTATTCCTCCGGCAATAAAGACAAGAGGTTTTGAAGTATTTTCCGGCATAACAAACGATCCGGAAATGGGACCCAACTCTACTTCTGTTCCCACAGGCAGTTCTTTTAAGGATTTTTTAAAGTCCGAATCCCGCAACCTGGTGGCAATAGTAATGATGCCTTTTTCATCAGGAGAGTTAACAATAGAGAAATGCTTTTTGGAATTTGCTAAGTTAACAGAAGTATATTGTCCGGGCTTAAAAGTAAATGGCTCGGAGGTTGCAAAAGTCACTTGCAGGGTTTCTGTTGCCACTTCTGTTTTACCAATGATTTTGGCTTTCATGCGCGATAGTATGCGCGATTATTGCGCTATTATATGATATAATGTTACCATAAACTTATGTTTGAACCAAGGTATCAAATCAGCCCCAAAACCTTATCCAATATGACCGAGATCGCCGAAATAAAAGCCGTGGTGGAGCGATCCCGGGTGCTGCCCTTAAACGAGGCCCAGCTTCGAAGGCAAGCCATTTTACGGATGGCTCATACTTCTACCTCAATTGAAGGCAATAAACTGGCCCAATTTGAAGTGGGTAAAGTAATTGAAGGAAAAGCGGTTAGAGCCCCGCAAAAAGACATTCTGGAAGTAGAAAATTATTATGCTGCCTTAAAGATTTTGGAGGATATGGCAAAACTTAAAAAAGATATTACAGAAGATGAGGTTTTAAAACTGCATGGAATAGTTATTGTAGGTTTGGTTGAAAAAGAAAAAATAGCTAAATTCAGGCCCGGGGATGTGTTTGTTTTGGATGATCTGGGGGACGGACGGGAAATGCTACGGTTTAAAGCTCCTCCTGCATCAAAAGTGGCTAAACTGGTTGAAGATCTTTTTGTCTGGCTTAAACAATCAAAAAAAACAGGAACTCATCCCATTGTGAGAGCTGCTATCCTGCATTTGCAGTTTGTAACTATTCATCCTTTCACAGATGGAAATGGTAGAGTGGCAAGGCTTTTGACCCAACTTCAACTTTACAGGGACGGATGGGATTTTAGGAAAATTCTGGTTCTGGAGGATTATTATAACCGCGACCGCATGTCTTATTATAATGCTGAAAATAAAGCTCAAGGAAAAAATTATTCACCTGACATGGATTTTACAATCTGGCTTGAATACTTTACCAACGGCTTTTTAATTGAAGCAAGAAAGGCCCTTGAACAAATCCAATCAATAGGCTTTGGCAAAGTTTCTAAAAAGAGCGAACAAATCTTCCTGAATAAAGATGATATTCAAATTATGGATTTTTTGTCTACCACCGGCCGGATTACATCCGAAGATGTGGTGGATATTTTGAAAGTGGCTAAAAGAACTGCACAGCTTAAACTTAAAAGCCTAGCTGATAAGGGTTTGCTTAAATTAAAGGGTAAAGGTCCATCCAGTTACTATTCAATCACTTCGCGATAGATTGCGCGATAATTGCGTGACCAGCCTCGCCTCAGACAAGCTTCGGCGAAGTCTAGGCGGGTTATTTGCCACTTGATTTTTATTCAGAGGAATGAGATAATATTATTATTGTGTTGAGTGTAATTATTTAATTCACCTCACGCGAAGAAAAGAAAGTGAGGTGATTTTTTTTGAATAACAAAAAATTGTTTGTTGGCTCCCTACCATGGGAAGTCGATGATGCAAAACTGGCTCAAATTTTTGCCCAGGCAGGAACAGTAGTTTCAGCTCAAGTGGTAAAAGATCGAGATACAGGTAGATCCCGCGGCTTTGGATTTGTGGAAATGTCCACAGATGAAGAAGCACAAAATGCGGTAAATAATCTAAACGGAACAGATGTTGATGGTCGAAAGATCGTTGTCAATATTGCCCGTCCCAGGGAAGACCGTTAATTTTCCAATTGATTTGGTAAAATTATTTCGATGAATTTGCAGGTAGGGATTCCATATCCGGAATTATCATGAGGGATGAATGTGGTTAAATATTAGGTAGCAGATATGATTGGATCCGTTAAGACCAGCTATAAAATCGCGGTCTGGATGTCCGACCACCTGTTAATTTAACAGTTCGAATGACACCCTGTTGTGTCGGAAGTGCCAATACAAGCAAACTGGGAGATCTTCCTATAAGTAGAGATATTGTAAAACTTGTCAAGCTCGACCAAAAGTGAGTTTTGAAGGGAGACTGAAAATTCTCGCTGTGTCGAGCTTTACAAAAAAATTCGAACCCGCTTTAAGTCGAATCGGTAGCCCCGCCGCGCTTCGCTTGGCGGGACTTCGTTATCCGCTCGGCCTGCCTGTCGGCAGACAGGCCTTTGGCCTCGCTCTATGTATTTTTTGCAAAACACTTTCAGTATTTTAATGCGCGCGATTTTTTTATTTATAGTCCCGATAAAATCGGGACAAGTAAAAAGAAAACCAACTCTCCCTATTTTAGCAGAAAAATATTTAAAACAAAAATGCAGATTGTAGTTTGTACTAAATTCCCATCATCCCACCCACCCAAAATAATTGTGGCGGCACCCCCGCTTTTGCCTGCCTGCCGGCAGGCAGGGGCGAGAGGTCGCCCTATGGGGCGACTCGCCGATGTCATAGTCTTCGATTTAGGCTGTACAGTCTCTGGTAATCTTTGGTTCTGTATTCATACCTCCTGCCGTTGCGGGGGTATTCCGCTTTCGCCCCCGCCGCGATTTTTACCCTTTTCTGTTTCCCACCGCTCGCTTGCTCTCGAGAGCTTCGCTCGCAACTAATTCCGATGGCTCGAGCCGGGTATTTCTAAAATCCGAAAGTATTTCTCTCGGCTCTCGCGTTTGTCGGGCAGCACCCGAGAAAGTTTTTCAAAATTCCTAAAATTTCTTTTAATGGTGCTGCCCTCCTAAAAGTAAATGATCCCGAAGGGGCGGGGGCGGCGGAAGCCGCTTCAAAAGCAATCGGCCAATTTCCACCATTTTGGCCGATTTTCCTGCATTGAACCGACCCAAGTATGCAAGAATAAACTATCTTTTTAGAAAGAAAAGCATTATAATATAATGTATGGTAGACGGAGTAAGTGTAATAGAGCAAGATGCTCCTCCTCAAGATGTACGAGAATTTAGACTTGGTTTACAGAGTGAAATTTCAGCACAACAAAAAGGCGGGGTTACTCGGCTTACCCATCCTTCATACGGGACAGCTTATCTTATTGATGTTACAGACAGGGAAGATCCTACCCGAAAAGATCCTAAGGATGTTTCATTAAAGGGAGAAAACCTAGGAGAAGTATTTCAAGAGGATTTAGAAAATCCTGAATATAATAACAGGTTTTGCCTAAATAACGGAGTTGTTGCTGTTATTACTGATAAATTAGATCCCCTAGAAAGAAAAAGAGTGTATATAGGAGTTAATACAAGGGCTGTAGATGATCCACAAAGGAGAGAAATTACCATTCATATCTTAGATTCTGCAGGATTTACATCAGATAGCTTTTATGTGCCTTTCTCTTTTGACTCGGGTTTAGTTGAAGAATATATGGTAAGAGAAGTAAGGGATGCCGTTAGCGGGTCTGGAAATAAAGACCTTTTCTCTGATTTTCGATCCGCATCGATGCTTGGTTCACCTGAAACTGTTTAAACTCCGCTCTCAATATTTCTAATCAACCCTATACCATGACGTACAAGCATTACGCCGGCTTTATCATTTTCATCTGCTAAACTTTTTGGCTTTGAAATAAATCTTCGATACTCATTGGGAAATTCTTTCGCAGCAAGTAACCTTGCAAGCCCGAGTAAATCACGATTATTATAGAGTTCAATAAGTTTTTGCTCCGTTATACCGTGCATCGCCAAAAGTCTTTGTAGTACAGGCAATCTGTCTGTAATTATTGGGTATCCCGAAACTATTATTAACCCTGCCCGTTTGTCTGCTTCAGATCTTAGGTATTCGGTTACTATTTCATTAAATGTGTGAATAGTAGAAAATCCTGTTTCTTCAGAAGCGGGATTCTGGGCTTCCTTATGATGGAACTCATGAGTAAGGAATTGTACGAGAGCTGATATTGGGGTATGATATTGGCCCAATGTTGAATTAAATTCGTACGTTTCTCTTCTTAACATTTCTGCCTTCATCCAAACAGAAACTTGCCCCGTCTTTGGATCATATGAGGCCGGATTATGTTCAACACGTCCGCGTACTCTATGTAATTCAGGGTTAAGATCATCAATAAACCTGACAGAAGAAGCAAAATCTTCCACTGAAAATCGGGAAGGACGCGCCAATCTGTATAACCGAGCGCTCAGGAGGACAGCTTGATTGCGATCTTCTTCGCTAACAGCTATCAGATCTAGTCCGCTATTTCTTTCACTTAAAGCACTTATCTGGCTTACAATATCACGGGCTTCTGTAGTCTGTTCACTGGACAACCTCAACCCTTCTGTAAATGGATCCATAACTCAATTTTAACATTTCCCCGCCCTTTTACAAATTACTAATCCCATAGTGGAATTTTCTTTTATTCTATGCTATGATTGAAATCATAAAAGGAAGAAAGGAGGTGTTATATGGAATCAGAAGGTAGATTTGGTTCTCATAGTGGAGAAAAGTTTTCTGGAGAAATAGCAAAGAGGCTTCTTAGGAGAGCTGGGGAATTACGTGATGAAAATGCCCATACCCTTGGAAGGCTTGTGGGAGTTTTGAGAAAGAAAAGAGAAATGTCTAGGGTTGTATTTGCACAAAGAGCAAGACTACATCCTCAATGGGTGGCAATGCTTGAGCAGGAACTTCTAGGACTTTCTGACCTTTCACGGGCACGGCTTGGAAGACTTGGTGGAGCTTTGGGGGTAGCACAATCTCATCCAGATATATTTTTAGCAGAGGCTTCAGGAATTGATTATGAGCAACTACCAGAGCGTGCTCGTCCAATAGGGGCAGGAGTTAGGATAACGAGGTAGTTTTACTTTAGGTTTTTAAATGTTTCTAGTTCAATTCATGGCGTCTAAATATTAAGCGAGAAAGACGATTGCTAAAAACCATTTGGGTTGGGTCTAAATCAAGTATTCCCAGCCTTTGTTGTAATAACCTGTCTTTCATGGCATAGTAGAGCAGAGCTTCGGCAATATCAGCTTCTGTTGGAGGTATTTGAAGCGGTGTTTCTCTCCAAGAAGTGAATTCTCTATAATCAGAGTCATTATTAAAAGAATACCACTTCAGATGATAAGAGCTATCATCGTTGAGTTGGGGATCATCATCTTCTCCATAACAATCCAGCCAGCTTGGCATTGCCTGATGTTCCATATACTTAACAGCTAAGAAGCGTAATCTCTCCGCAATCTTTGGATGAAATTCCGAATTATGGCAAAAATCGCCAAACACATCTTCCCAATCTTCTGGCAGTTCAAATCTCGAGCCATCTTCAAAAGTAACCTCAAAACCGAGCATGGGTGGTAAGATATGTTCAGTCATACTTAGATATTATCCTCAACTTCCTCAAAGCTAAATAACTTACCTCTAAATTGATTTAGTGCTGGATGTCGCGTTGTAAATGGATTATATCGAAACATTGCCTCTTGTCCTTTAGATGTGAGATGAGAACCAACACCGCTCCCAATGAGCTTTGCAGGTACATACGCACTGCCTAATTGAAGAAGTTTGCGTAGAATATCATTAGAAAATGGATTTGGAACTGGAAGGTCTTTATCAGTCATATGACCCACAAGATAATAGAATCGATCTAGGTAATGCATAAAAAATAAATCTACAGCCAGGAAAGCACCTGTGTCTATCGTAGAGTCGGCAACTTTTACCAGACCATTCAATCTATAGTCTTCTGGTTGCCTGGCATATTGTCCTATTAGGTATAAATTATGCCAGAAAGAATATTCATTAGTGGGATTTGGGAGCTGCCGAAAATACATCTCAAGTGCTCCTGTGGGAATAAAAAGTTTGGCAGGTTCTGTAATATCCGGAGATAGAAGTACATAAACCTGTGAATACAATTTATCTTCTTCGTCTAAAACTTCTAGACCGCGGTACTGAATAAAATCTCTGACTTGTTTTACTCCGTCTAAACCCGCCTCTAAATATGCTTGAAGAAGTAAAACTTGGGCTATAATTTCCTGATTTGGGGTTGCTTTTATAATTCTCTCTTCAATCCTAAGAGACTCATCAAAACCCTTAAACTTAATTTGATTCGCAAGTTCTCCAGCTAATTTCCGTAAGTTTGCCATAGTTTCATCATCTATATCATTGGGAGTCCGTAAAATATTTTTTACTAGATAACTCTCGCCTAATCCGACAGCAAGGACCGCGCCGATGCCTAGCCCTAAGAGGGTCCTGCGACTTAATCTCCTTTTTGGTTTAAAATGAATGGGTTTTGTTCCCAGTTCTTCGCGCCAACGGGAAGCCCATTTATCTACTCTATCGAAGTCTGACGGAGCAACCAATTCCCTTAATAAAGGGAAAAGGTAACTTCGTATTGGATGAAATTGACAGTCAATAAGGTCATCTGCGGCAGACATTAAAGTTTGTGCCCTTTTGGTTCCGTCTTCACCCAATTGAAAAACACGCAAATAATCAGCCACATTTTTCTTAAAAAATGAAAGGGTATCTAAACCCATATCTCTTTCCTCTTCTGCCTTTTTTCTTAAAAAATCAACTGGAGGTATTCTCAAAACCGGAGTCGGAATCATATCCATAAGTGCTTCATTATACCGAGACAATTTTTCTTCTGCGGCAGTACCGCGTTCATACAATCGCTGTCCTAGATAATAAATGAAAAATTGCTCCTCCGGACCCCTTATTCCCAGTAGATCTGCAAGGTGTAACTCCTTACAGGGTCTTTCTATATTACTGAAAGCACGATTGTTTCGCGTCTCTTGTGGACTTCTGGCAATAATTTGCGATTCTCTTTCAGTTGATCCTATTACACGGTGTTGAATCTGTTCAACGGAGATTGGTTTCCACTCACCTTGAACTTTAATCCGAACGCCATTAACGGCACCACCTTCATCTGATATTAGTTTTAGTCCAGTGCTTTCCCGTACCCCTTTTCCTAATCGTTCATAACCATCCTGAACTCTATAGGTAATGTTATGAAGTGTATTAGCGAAATGCCGAGCAGCAGTATCTGGAACATCAATTTCTCTAAATCTTTCCATAGGCTTATAATTTTAACATTTATAACAATCAAAGTGCAAATATTGATCATGGGATTTTAGGTTGCACAGAGTTTATCTCTACATTCCTACTTGAATATTTTTTCGAGAATTGATATATTATTCTTGTTACCAGCTTTTACGGATTGTGTTTTTTAATGGCGCACTCGTCAGTCAAGGACACAATCCTAGCTGGTAACAAACGGGTGCGCCTTTTAAGTATTTAAGACTATAGGAAAAAAGTTCTTTAAAATTTTTGCGTTTTTTGCTCCGCCAGAGGCGGAGGTTCGGCCGAAGGCCGAGCGGACAACAAAGTCCCGCCAAGCGAAGCGGGCGGGGCTACCGATTCGACTTAAAGCGAGTTCGAATTTTTTTGTAAAGCTCGACCAAAAGTGAACCCGCAAGGCTGGCCGGAATTTGGCTCTGGCTGGGTGGGGTCAGCCAGAGCTCTGCCCGCCTAGCCGCGAGGCTGGCAAAGCCCTGATTATATTTTGGGACAAGCCGCCGGTTAAAAAGAACAAAAAACAAGAAGACACGCAAAAATTTAGCCCCGCCTCGGCGGGACAAAAAAGAACTTTTCTTCTAAGAGGAGAAATAAAACTGCTATGAAATACATCGCATATTGCCGAAAATCCAGAGAGGAAAAAGATAAACAAATACTATCTATCTCTGCTCAAATTGCGGAGTTGAAAGAATACGCTAAAAGGGAACATTTAGAAATTACTGAATTTGTTGAAGAGGAAAAAACTGCTAAGGTTCCGGGGAGAGAGAAATTTGCAGAGGTGTTAAAGAAAATAGAAAAGCAACAGGTAGAAGGTATTATTGCGTGGCATCCCGACCGACTCGCCCGTAACTCAATAGATGGTGGAAAAATAATTTATCTTTTAGACACTGGGAAATTGAAAGACTTAAAATTTCCGACCTCTTGGTTTGAAAATACTCCTCAAGGGAAATTCATGTTAAATATCGCTTTCGGCCAGTCAAAATATTATGTAGACAATTTATCTGAAAATGTTAAAAGAGGCTTGCGTCAAAAAATCCGAAACGGTGTTTATCCTGGTAAGGCTCCTGATGGTTATATTAACAATCCAAAAACTAGAGGGATAGACGTTGAGCCGGAAAAATTAAAAGCAATTAAGAAGGCTTTTGAATTATTTGCAGAAGGGAATGAGCAAGGCTCTGCTTCGCATAAAACATTTACCGATATTGCTTTGTTTCTCCATAAATTCGGCCTTAGAAGAAAAAATCAAAAGCCACTTCACATAAACGAAATCCGTAGAATTTTAGCAAATAGATTCTACATTGGGATTATGGAATACAACGGAGAGTATCACGAAGGTACTCATAAAACAATAATTTCAAAAGAGCTATTCCAAAAAGTCCAGCAAGAATTAAAGTTTAGAGACAGACACAAAAAAAGAAGGTATGACTTTGCTTTTATGGGGCTTATGAAATGCGGAGAGTGCGAAGCAACAATTACTGCCGAGTCTCACAAAAAATATTATAAGGGAACAAATAGAACTGTTGAGTATGTTTACTACCGCTGTACGAAAAAGATTAAACCCTGCAACCAACCCTACATTTCAGAGCCGGAATTAGAAACCCAATTTAGAAAAGCCATTGATGATGTAGCACTCCCTGAAACTTGGGGGAAACAATGGTACAAATGGTTAGAGGAAGATGAAAAATTAGAAACTGTATCCATTCACGAGAACATTAAAAAATTAGAGCTGGAACTAAAAGGTATAGATACAAAACTAAACAAACTTCTTGATGGTTACTTAGAAGGAATTATTGATCCTGAAATTTATAAACTTAAAAAGAACGAATTTTTCGAAGAAAAATTAAAAATTAATGAAGAATTGGAACAAATAAAACAAAATGGTTCGACTTGGCTCGAACCTTTCAAAAACTTCATTGGTAGCGCACTATCGTGCGCAAAAATCGCGCGCGCAAAAAATACAAGCGAAGAATTATCATTCTTCGCCAAAACTGTCGGCTCGAACTTCTTTTTAACTGATCGGCGGCTTGTCCCAAAATATAATCAGGGCTTTGCCAGCCTCGCGGCTAGGCGGGCAGAGCTCTGGCTGACCCCACCCAGCCAGAGCCAAATTCCGGCCAGCCTTGCGGGTTCACTTTTGGTCGGGGTGAGAGGAATTGAACCTCCTGCTTCTCGGTCCCAAACCGAGCGTTCTACCGATGAACTACACCCCGTCTCGTTTCACTCGACGTAAACTTTCTATAAGCTTCAGTTTTTTAACTCTTCCCCAACCCTTTATCTCTTTTTCTCTTCTAGCAGCTTGGGATCTATCTTCAAAGCTTTCCCAATACTTTAACACAACTGGTAATTTACCTTTATGTTCTAATAACCTTTTTCTTAAATTCCAAGTTATACCTGTATATAAGCTTTTATCTCCACTTACTCCGAACGAAGTGAGGAGTGCCGCGAGTGGGAGTCGAACCCACATCCCTTTTGGGGACTCGCTCTTAAGGCGAGCGTGTATGCCATTCCACCACCGCGGCAAACTTTATCTATTGTATCAAATCAAACGCATTTTGGGTACTTGACATATAAAAGCTACGGGGGGACAATGAAATAGAAATCTCTATTACCAGACGGGTGCAGGGATTTTTTTGTTGGAGAAAGGCCTGCCTGCCGGCAGGCAGGGAGGATTTTATTATGTCTAAAACATTTGCCCCTTTGGAAAAAATATCCTTCAAACTCATAGCATGGGTGGGAACCCCCTACTCTGTAATTTTTCATACCCTTCTTTTTCTTACGGTTCCTACGCTGGCTTTAATGGGTTTTGAACTGCGTGCAGTGCTTATAATGTTTACTACCTGGTTATCTATAGAGGCGATCTATTTGGCAATCTTTATTCAAATGTCTGTCAACAGAAACACGGAGAGTCTGGAAGAAGTGGAGGAAGATATCGAGGATATTCAGGAAGATGCGACCGAAGAAGAAGAGGCACACAAGGTCTTGCTACATATTGGACATCAAATGAAAACAATTCAGCATGATCTTGATGTTTTAAGAAAGAGCGGTGTTCTAAAAACAAACGGTAATGGCCCCAGCCATAGGATACACGTCTAAAACATTTCTCCTTGTCAAGTTATTTTTTTTTAGTTAAAATATCAAAGCGCGGGATTAGTTCAGTGGTAGAACGTCTGCTTTCCAAGCAGGATGTCAGGGGTTCGAGTCCCCTATCCCGCTCTGAAGGGGTTTTTGAAGCTGAGGATTTAAAATTCCTCTGCGCGGAGGGGGGCGCGCAGAGTGCTGCAAAGCCCTTATTGTAGGTTACTTCCAGTTGCCGGAGAGAAAAGTAAGTTCGAGCCGACAGTTTTGACAAGATTTCTTAAATCTTGGTCTGTATTTTTTGCGCGCACGATTTTTGCGCACGAAAGTGCGCTACCAATGAACTCTCGGAAAGGTTCGAGCCAACTCGAACCATTGGTGTTTATTTTGCTGATTTCTTCATTTTTTATTAACTTTTCTTCAAAAAGTTCGTTCTTTTTGTTCTTATAAGTATTGGCATCAATGACATTATCTAAGTAACTATCGAGCAGTAAATTTAATTTTTGGTCTAGGGTCTTAATTTCTAGGCCTAATCTTTTTAGATTCTCCTCTTTATTTTGTTTCTCTAATAATTCATCTCTTTCCAACCATTTATACCAATCATCAACCCAGGCTTTAGGTAAAGCTACATCATCTACAGCTTTTTTTAGCTGTATTTCTAAATCCTGAACTGGCATGAACTTTTGAGTGCAGGGCTTTAGTTTTTTAGTACATCTGTAGTAAATATATTCAGCTTTTCTATTAGTTCCTTTGTAGAATTTAAATTTTTGTTCAGCAGTAATACTTGCTCCGCATTCGCCACATTTAATTAATCCAAGGTAAGCAAAGTTATGTTTATTATTAGGTTTTGATCTTTCTGTTAGTTTTACCTGTCTTTGAACTGCATCAAATAACTGTTTAGAAATAAATAACTCTTGAGATCCGTCATAATATTCACCGTTGTAATAAATAATCCCAATGTAGAATTTATTGGCTAAAACCTCTTTCATTCTATGAATTTTTAGAGGTTTTCCGCTTCTACCTTTAATGCCATTAGCAAACAAGAATCTGGAAATATCAGCAAAGGTTTTCCCACCATCTGCAAAGATTTGAAAAGCTTTCTTGAGAACCTTAGACCCCACTAGATCTATTTCTATAGTTCCCAGTTTTTCATTATTAAGATACCCTTGAGGAGCTTTACCAGGGTATACCCCATTTCTTAACTTCTGTCTTAACCCACGCTTCACATTTTCTGATAAATTGTCCACATAATACTTACTTTGCCCAAAAGCAATATTTAGCATGAATTTTCCTTGAGGTGAGTTTTCAAACCAATGGGATGGGAATTTTAAATCTAATAATTTTCCTGTATCTAAAAGGTAAATTATTTTTCCACCATCAATTGAATTTCTTGCTAACCTATCAGGATGCCAGGATAAAATCCCTTGAGCATGCCCTTTTTCTATAATTTTTAAAACTTTATCAAACTCTTCTCTCCCAGGAACTTTTGCTGTTTTACTTTCTGTGATAAATTCGCTTATTTCTAAGCCCTCACGCTTGGCAAATTCGGTCAATTCTGCAATTTGTGCTTCTATAGACAGGATTTGCCTGTCAGCCTCATCTGTTGATTTCCTGCAGTATGCAATATATTTCATGACAGTGTTATTTTTTTTATTCCTCTTAAAAGAAAAGTTCTTTTTTTAGTATAACTTAAATTTTTGCGTGTGCTTATCCGTTTTTTGTTTTACTTTTCTCTCCGGCAACTGGAAGTAACCTACAATAAGGGCTTTGCAGCACTCTGCGCGCCCCCCTCCGCGCAGAGGAATTTTAAATCCTCAGCTTCAAAAACCCCTTCAGAGCTCGCTTATGAAAGCGCTCGAACTCAATTCCAATCGGCGCATTAGTTGTCGGCGCCCAGCTCACGTTCGGTCCCAACCTTTTTATTTAATCCCTACCTTTTCCTGAAGCTCTGAAACTGTCGGCTCGAACTCCGCCAAAGGCGGATCAAAAAACGCAAAAATTTTAAAGAGCTTTTCAAAATTTTCTATCTATTTTTAGATTATTCCTAATTTAACCCGAAGTCAATATTGCATTTTATTTTCTAGGACAGCATAATTAGAATATGGACTCTGAAGTGTATAGGAAAAAACTGGAGCTAGATATCCTCGCAATTATTGAGGAGAAGTTAAGAAATGGGCAAATGGATGCAGAACGTGCAAGAGCTATTGCCAGAATGGTCTTAGATAAGCTTCATCCCCCATTAACTCTAGAACAGATCCATCAGATAGCACCAACTTTAGATGACCATTTTGCAGAGCTTGCAAGAGCAGTGCTACCTATTATCCAGGATCATGAAGAAGAAGTAAGAAAAATTATCTCAGAACATGCTCAAAAACTTATTAACCTAGGGAAAATAAATGAAGCAACACAGGTTTTAAAACAAGCTACTAAACCGAAGTAGTAAAATAGAATTATGGCTAACCCATTAACACCAGAACAACCGATAATAAAATCACCAGAAAAACCAATAGCTAATCCTACACCTGAAAAACCGAGAGAACCGCTAGGTCCAACCGAACAAGAAATGGCCAATCGGATAGAGCAAGATGGTAATCCAGATCAGGTTCTACAAGATATTACTGAAAGCACAACTGTTACTGAAGCTGGAATAAGGACAAAGCCAGTAGTAGAGATCAAGCAAACCCCAGAAAAACCCGTTACTATTCCTTTGGAATTCGACTTACACCCTACTACTTTTGATGAAGTTGTGCTAGCAGGTAATTTAGCTAAGTTGGGAAAAGGTGGTCAACAACGAACTGAAACGGGCGAACTTAGGCTATCTATCCCATCTAAATCTATTTACGAAGTTGCGGAAACAATACCTGATGATGTTCTAGATAAAACAGATGACCCATCAAATATAACAAGAGAACTTTTGAAGGAATTAAGTCAAGATTCACCAGACTCTGCATTAGCTGCTTTTCAAGAAAATACCCAAATAAGGATCGCAGTATTAGATGCAGTTTTAGGTAAATTGGGCGAAGCTGCTGAGAGAAGTTCCAATACGGTTAGACAAGAACAAGTTAATAAAGCAAGGGAATTATTAAGAGTTCCCAACACTGGTTTTCTTTCTGAGTACTATCTTGGTAGCTCATCAGCTGTTTTTCCAGGGATAGAGCAGGCTGATGGGAAAATATTATCTATTGGTAAATTAAAAGAGAGAAATATTGCGAGAAGAACAGGTGAGGGTATGGCTTATGGTGCCAATAAAGAAGCAGTGGAAAACCGCGGAGTGGCTGTGACTAATTCTTGGGAAGCTGCTGATGGATATGCAACTTTAAATTCTACCGCGTACCATCACACACCTGAAAGAGTACAAGCGAGACTTGACCAGGTCGAGCAAAGAATCAGAGAGTTTGAAGAATTATTGAAGCAGCCTGAAAAAACTCCTGGAGATCATTTGGCTGTAACAAGAGGATTAGATTACTGGAATGATAGAAAAATGGTTGATGAAGAACTGCTTCAAGGCTTACATAATGAAGGATCGATTGAGCACCAACTAGAACCACCAGCTCCAATTGTATTTGGATTTGACCAACTAGACAATCTTAAACCAGAAACATCTAATCAAGATTCTTTTAGAACAGATCATGAGATAGATATAAGAACCAAACTATCTAAAGTTTATGTCCCAGCAGATAATTCTGATCATATTAGAGCCTGGTTAACAAAAATTGGGGCTACTAATGCTGAGATTTATCCTTTAGAAGCAGTACAGTTAGTGAGAAATGTAGATCCAACATGGTGGAAAGACAGGGAAAATATTGGTGCTATGGTTCGTGACGCCCAATCTGGAAGGTTAATGTAATTAGCTACCTTTTACATCTCCAGGCGGTAATTTATCCATACTTTCCAAACCTTGTATAAAATCTTTAAAGGGATCTGTTGTTTTAGATTGGTCGGTATAGAATCTAATAAAAGATCCAGCTCTAATTATTCCCCAGACACAGTTAAATGTTTTCTCGGTATAACTCTTTTTCTGGTCCTCTGGTATCGGATAATGGAATAGCCCAGATTCTGAGAGTTTTTTAAAAACCTGGTAATTAAACTTAAATGCATTTATATGACCAACTTCATATCCGATCAAAAATAAAGACTTGACAACCTCTTGGAGTATTTGGTCGGGAGATCGTCTCTTTTTATTATCATAAAGACCAATTTTTTGATCAAAAACATCTTGCTCTCTAGTCATTAGTGTAATTGGAGCTAGTGTAGTTGTCCACCATTCATTTCCCAGTTTTTGAGCAATCTCTCTTTCTAGAGGTTCTGCTACAGCCTGTAGCTCATCTAGCCAATTTGCTCCAATTTCGGGAGGATGGCTTATGAAAGCTTTAAGATAGGGTGCTCTTTGAAGAATTGCTTCTTGTTCTTGATTAGGTTGTGGAATATCTTTAGGTTCAGCCATCTCATTAAAAGTTACAAACCTAATTCTTGTTTCATCTTATTTAGCTCGTAGGTTGCAGGATATGGAGTCCATCCGTGTTTTTGACGTTCTGTATTGCCTATATCCATTGCTTCAATCCGTCTCTTGGCTGCCTCCTCAAAAGTCCTATCCAGGACCCCTTCTGGTAAAAAGTTAGAGCTAGCATCCACAATATATAAACTTGCGTTTGTTCCACGATAACCTCTCTCACGCCAATCATGTGCCCTAAAATCAATATGTAATTTATCCCCATTTGGAAGTTGCCCGAATGCTTCCCAACCATTAAACTCCAGTTCAGGGATCCATCTGGTTCCCTCCGGTAATTTCACGGATTCCTCAATAACTTCCTTTGCTGCATTTAACATAGTATATCTTCTTTTTCCTGCGGACTCTGCATATTGCTCTGGATCAACACCTAATTCTGATCTGAGTATTACAGCCTCTAATCGATCTAGGGAAAGTCTAGGTAGATTTGGGTAACTAAAGTCCATTGTTACGCCTCTATAGACTGGTTGTCCCAGTCTCAACTGTTTATCATCAAAAGGGGTTTCGGGGAAAAGCATAGGATCCTTAGACGAAGCATGTAAAATTCTTTGAGTTGGCTGGTCTTCAAAGACTAAACTATATCCTTTATGCGCACGTACACTAGTTAAGGTAATTGAACCAGTTTCAGGAATTTCTCTTGATATTCTTACACCATAAGTATATGGCAAATTACCTTCCCCTAAAATATTGATATTGTATAAATTTACACCCTGTTTATTTGGCATAATATCCCATCCAATATACTCGGAATCACCAACAAATAATGAACCCTTAGGCTTAATCTCAGTTATGATCGGTTTAACGATTTCCCTAGCTACATCTTTTAATTCAGTCCTAACAAATTGTAAATCACCTCTATATAATTCCAGCTTCTGTTGAGTCAGTCCTCTTGAATCGGGGAAATCACAGCCTTTTAAAAACAATCCTGCGGCTGCAAGACCAGCTACTTTAAGAAAACCTCTCCTTGATAATTCTCGTTGTTCTGTCATATTTTTTCTTCTAGATTATAATCTTATCATAGAACTCATAGTGTGTCAAGTGCTTGGCCAAAATGGTGGAATCTGGCCGATAAACTCCCAGAGGTTTGGAGGAAGCGGCTTCCGCAGCCCCCGCAATGTCTGGATATATAGTCCCAAAAAAGGAGGGCAGCACCATTAGGAGAAATGTTTTTTAAGAATTCAGTAAAAACTAAATTGGGTGCTGCCCGACCTCCGCGAGGGCCGATAGATTACCTTAAATGATTTGTACCATCGGCCCGAGCCATAGGAATATCCCATTAGGCCGGAAACAGATAAGGGTATAAATAAAAAAGGCGGGGGCAAAAAGGAATTACCCCCGCAACGGCAGGAGATACTTCATAACCATTAAAAGGGAGACGAGGAACGCCGAAGGCACCTTTTGTGTTTTTGTTCCGAAGTCGTGGTAGAGACTGTAAAGAGTTAATTATAAAAATCTGTTACCGGAAAGTCGCCCCCTAGGGCGACCTCTCGCCCAAAAGCGGGGGTGCCGCTTCCTTTATTTTGGGTGGGCGGGTGATATGGAATTTAGAAAGCCTGATGGACCTTTGTATTTCTGTCTTTTCTTGTCCCGCTTGCGGGACTATAATAATAAAAATCGCGCGCATTTGCTTTTTCTGTTACTTGCAAAAAATACAAAAGAGCAAGAGAAAAGGTAGGGATTAAAATAAAAGGTTGGGACCGAACGTGAGCTGGGCGCCGACAACTAATGCGCCGATTGGAATTGAGTTCGAGCGCTTTCATAAGCGAGCTCTAGGCTTTATCAAGTGAATGATGACCTTGACCGATCAGCCACCAAAAAGCCAGTAAATTGACTACGCTGACCGGATTAAACAGCATGGCAGTTAAAAGCCCTAAA